>WBZX01000387.1_pt1 | contig 40990 bp, 37 predicted proteins | sample 5204211 | NCBI WGS metagenome assembly WBZX01 (sample SAMN12344362, study PRJNA552823) | activated sludge metagenome | biome: Activated sludge suspended growth; feature: Nitrification reactor; material: Wastewater; isolation source: activated sludge from nitrification reactor of wastewater...
CTGCTCGTTGCTCGACAGGTTCAGCTGCACGCCGGTGCTGTCCTGCGACACGCTGTTGACCGTGCCGAGATAGAGCGCCTGGCTGGTGACCGCGGCGCCGCCTTCGGTCGCGCTGACCTTGAAGGTATAGCTGCCGGCCGGCGCGGCGCTGCCGTCGTCGGCCAGGCCGTCCCAGGCCACCAGGTTGACGCCGCCGGCGCGGGCGCCGAGGTCGATGGTGCGCACCGTGGCGCCGGCCGCGTTCTCGATGGTGAGCTTGACCGAGTCGGCCGCGCCGTCGAGATCGAAGCCGGCCACGGCATCCGCCTGCGCCGGGCCGATATGGTTGCCCGGCACCAGCACACCGTGGCCGATCAGGTTCGCCGCCTGCGACATCTGGTTGCTGCCCAGGCTCGCGACCAGCTTGTCCATGCTGGCGTTCATGTTCTCGATGCCCTGCACGGTCGAGAGCTGCGCCATCTGGCTGGTCACCTGCGCGTTGTCGAGCGGATTGAGGGGATCCTGGTTCTTCATCTGCGCGACCAGCAGGCTCAGGAAACGGTTCTGCGTCTCCGAGGCACTGCTCTGGGTCTTCTGTGCCGCCGACGCGCCGAAGAGGCTGCTCACGGAACTGCTGTCTTGTACGGTGCTCATGGTGATTCCTCTTTATTGGCCCAGGGTCAGGGTCTTGAGTAACAGGGTCTTGGTGGTATTCATCATTTCCACGTTCGACTGATAGGAACGCGAGGCGGAAATCATGTTGACCATCTCCTCGACGACGTTGACGTTGGGCATGGTCACGTAGCCCTTGTCGTCGGCCAGCGGATTCTTCGGGTCGTACACGGTCTTCATCGGCGACGGGTCCTCGACCACGCCCGCCACCTGCACCCCGGTCGCGCCGTTCTCGCCCACCGGCGTGGCGGCGAAGACGACCTGCTTGGCCTTGTAGGGCGTGCCGTTGGCGCTGGTCGCGCTGTCGGCGTTGGCGAGATTGCTGGCGACGGTGTTGAGCCGCTGCGACTGTGCGTTCATCGCCGAGCCGGCGACGTTGAAGATGTTGAACAGGGACACGGCGAGCCTCCTTAACCCTGGATCACGGCGAGCATGCCCTTGATCTGCGAGCTGATGCGCGTGAGGTTGAATTCGTACTGCACGGCGTTCTCGGCAAAGGCGGCGCGCTCGGCGTCGGCATCCACCGTGTTGCCGTCGACGTTGCCCTGGGCCGGATTGCGGTATTGCAGGAAGCCGGCGGTCGTCAGTTCCGGATTGCCCTGCAGGTGACCCGGCGCGGTCGTCGCCATGCCCACCCCGCCCTGCGCGGGCTGGCCCTGCAGGGCGCTGCTGAGCGCGGTCTTGAAGTCGAAGTCGCGCGCCTTGTAGTTCGGCGTGTCGGCGTTGGCGATGTTGGACGCCAGCACCTGCTGGCGCTGGTCGCGCAGGCGCAGCGCCTGCGCGTGGAAATTCAGCATGTCGTCGAGCCGGTTGAGCATGGTGGTCACCTCGTGGGTCCCCGGAATCGTCCGCAGACCTTTTTCGATGACTGCATCCTAGGCGCCCGCCTGTCCATCCAATCGAAGGATAAAAGGCACAAAGGGGGTTCATTTCGGCGTTTAGCCTCCGCGCGCGCGTAGCTACACTGCGAGCCAGAATCCAAGCAACCGGGAATGCGCATGACGATCTCCTTCCGCCTGATCCTGCTGGCCGCCTGCAGCCTGGCCGCGCCCGTGCAGGCCGCCGGGCTGCAGGATGCCGCCGCGATCCGCGCGACGGCCGAGCGCTTCCTGCTCGCGCAGGCCAGCAGCCAGCCGGGCAAGGTGTCGGTCGAGGTGCGGCCGCCGCGCGCCGAGCTGCCGGCCTGCGCCGCGCTCGACGCCTTCCAGATGCCCGGCAGCCGTTCCATCGGCAAGCTGACGGTGGGCGTGCGCTGCCTCGCCCCGTCGACCTGGACGGTGTATCTCCCCGCCCAGGTCAGGGTCATCGGCCGCTACGTGGTCACCGCCCAGCCCCTGCCTGCCAACCACGAACTCGCCGCCAGCGACCTCGTCCTGCGCGAGGGCGACCTCGGCGCCCTGCCCGCCGACGTCGCCGGCGACATCGACGCCCTGGTCGGCTACCGCACGGTTTCCGGGGTGGCCGCCGGGGCCGCGCTGCGGGCCGGCCTCCTGCGTGCGCCGCAGGTCGTGCAGCAGGGCCAGCCCACCCGCCTGGTGCTGGTCGGACCGGGTTTTTCGGTGCAGAGCGAGGGCCAGGCCCTGGCCAATGCCGGCCGGGGCGACCGGGTACGGGTCAGGACCGCGTCGGGGCAGGTGGTAAGCGGAATTGCGCAGGACGGCCAGCAGGTGGAAATCGCGTTCTGAAAGAAATTTCGATTTTGTCGGCCGGACGCCCTTCAGAAATTGCGCAGGCTGCCGTTTACGAATCAGATTGGTCGGAAATCCATCCGCCAGCCCGACAGGACATCGCCATGAAAATCGATCCCGGAGTCAAACAGGTCACCCTGCCGACCGCAGCCGAGAACCGGCCGACCCAGGCCAAGGCCGGTACGCGTCCGGGCGCCGACCAGACCGACGTGACCCTGAGCCCCCGCGCGACCCAGCTGAAGGAACTGGAAACCCAGCTCGCGGCCATCCCGGTGGTCGACCGCGCCAAGGTCGAGAACATCAAGCAGGCCATCGCCTCGGGCCAGTACACGATCAACCCCGACAATGTCGCCCAGGGCCTGGTCGATTCGGTCAAGGACATGCTCCATGTCGCCAAATCCAAGTAATCCCGGCAGCCAGCTCACGGCCGAAAACGCCGCCTGGATGGCCCTCCTCGGCGTACTGGGCGAAGAGGAACGCGCCCTGGTCGACGGCGACGCCGACCGCCTACCCACCCTCAACGCCAGCAAGCTCGACCGCCTCCACGCGGCCAGCGAATTCGCCCGCACCCGACTCGCCGCCCTGCGCAGCGCCGGTTTCCCGCCCGATGCCGGCGGCATGGAAACCTGGCTGGCGCAGCACGGCACCCCGACGACGCGCGCCGACTGGACCAGCCTGCGCGTACTGGAAAACGAGGCGCGCGCCAGCAACGCGCGCGTCGGCAAACTCATCGAAATGCGCCTCGCCGCCAACCGCCAGGCGCTCAACGTGCTGATGCACGCCGCCACCGGCAAGGGCGGACTCTACGACCAGGCCGGCCAGGCCGTCGCCGCGCGCGCCAGCAAGCCGCTGACGGCGGCCTGATCCGGGGTCGGGACTGAGGGCCGCGGCGAAGCCGCGTACCCCCTGCGCCTAGCCCTTGACGCCCCACCTTCCCGGCGCCATCGCCGCCAGCAGATCCGCTTCCAGCGGCAGGGGCTCGTTCCCCAGCAGGCCGGCCAGCGTCTCCCCCAGCAATCCCGCCCACACCACGCCGCGCGACGCATAGCCCGCCGCCACGTAGACGCCTGGCCGCCCCGCCACGGCGCCGAGCAGCGGCATCCGGTCCGGCAGGGTTGCGCGCAGGCTGGCCCGGCCTTCGAGCCCGGCCGGATCGAGGCCCGCCGACGCGCCGGGCAGGATGCATTCCAGCCGGGCCAGATTGGCGGCGTCGCTCGCCGCGCGCGGCGCGGTGTCGAGCTCGTCGTGTTCGTAGGTGGCCCCCACCAGCGGCCGCGCGCCCGGCGCGAAATACCCTTCGCGCGCAACCACCCGCGCGACACCCGGCAGGCTGCCGGCCGGCAATTGCGTGATCTGGCCGCGCACGGTGGAAATCGGCCAGCCGGCCTCGGGCACCAGCTGCATGGCGTCGCGCGCGTTCGCCAGCACCACCGCCTCGGCCTCGGCGAGGATTTCGCCCTGCGCATCCCATACCTGCCAGCCCGCGGCGACCGGTTCGAGCCGCGCCGCCGCGGTGCCGGTCAACAGGGCAATGCCCGCCTGCGCCAGCCAGGCGCGGCACAGGGTCTGCGGCACCACCCAGCCGGCCCCGGCGTAGAACACCCCGGCCGCCGCCACCGGCCAGGCCGCCAGCGACTGCGCCTCGTCGCGCTCGACCCAGCGCGCATAGTCGTCGGGCAGGCAGGCGGCCGCGAGCGCCTGCCGGTATTTGGCTTCGGCGTCGCCGTCCTTCGCCAGATGCAGCACCCCGCAGCGCGCCCATTCGACGCCGGCCAGGGTCGGCCAGGCGCGCAGGTCGTGCAGGCAGGCCGCGCGCGTCAGCCGCGTCGAGCGGTTGTCGTCGCGCGAGATCACCGGGCGGAACACTGCGACAGGATTGCCCGAGGCCGCCATGGCCGGCCCTGCCGCCGCCTCGATCACGCGCACGTCGACGCCGCGTGCCGCCAGCGCATGCGCCACCGCCGCACCGGCGACGCCGGCGCCGATCACCGCCACCCGGCGCGGCGCGCGCGCAGCCGCCTCCGGAACGCCGGCAAAACGCGCAAGCAGGCAATGCCGCTTGCGGCCGTAGCCCGCGCGCTTTTCACAGGCAAAGCCGGCGTCGGCGAGGCCCTGCCGCACCGGCGCGGCGACGGTATAGGTGGCCGCCGTCGCGCCGGGACGCGCGAGGCGCGCGAGCTGCGCATACAGCGCCGGCTGCCACAGGTCGGCATTGCGGTCGGGCGCGAAACCGTCGAGATAGAACGCATCGATGCGCGCCACGAGTTGCGGCAGACACTCCGCCGCATCACCCAGCATCAGCGTGAGCTGCACCCGCCCGCCGTCGAGCGCGATGCGATGGAAGCCGGGCAGCGGCGGCGGCCAGTTTGCCCGCAGTTCGGCGGACAGGTCGGCGAATTCGGGCCACTGCGCATGCAGGCGCGCCAGATCCTCGGCCCGGAAGGGGTGTTTCTCCACCGAGCAGAAATGCAGCCGCGCGCAGCGCGCGGGATCGGCCCGCCAGGCCGCCCAGGTGGCGAGGAAGTTGAGGCCGGTGCCGAAGCCGGTCTCGAGCACCGAGAAGACCGCGCGCCCGGCCCACGCCGCCGGCAGGCCGCAGCCCTGCACGAACACGTGGCGGGCCTGCCCGGCGCCACCGTCGGCGGAATGGTAGACGTCGCCGTAGGCCGCGGAATAGGCCACGCCGTCGCGGAATTGCAGGCTCGCGGGTTGAATGGTTTTCGGCATCGGCGAATGGTACATTGCGTGGGCAATCCCACGCCCCGCTTCCGATCATGTCCGCCTCGAAACCCCGGCTGCGCATCCTCCTTGTCCTCGTCGTCCTCGCCGCGCTTGCCTTCGCCGGCTGGCGTGCCACCCGTCCCAAACCGCTCGAAGTCGAACTCGCCACGCTGGCGCGCGGCCCGGTGGAAGCCACCGTGGTCAACACCCGCGCCGGTTCGGTGACCGCCTGCCGCCGCGCCCGGCTCGCGCCGGCAGCAGGCGGACAGATCGTGAAACGGTTCGTGAAGGAAGGCCAGCGCGTGCAGGCCGGCCAGCCGCTGCTCGAACTGTGGAACCGCGACCTCGCCGCGCAGCGCGAGCTGGCCCAGCGCCAGCTCGCCACCAGCGTGGAACGCCGCCGCGAGGCCTGCATCCTGGCCGATAACGCCCGTCAGGACGCGGTGCGCGACGAGCAGCTGGCGACGCAGGGCTTCATCAGCCCGCAGCGCGTCGAAGCCAGCCGCGCCAGTGCCCGCGCCCGCCAGGCCAACTGCGACGCACTCGCCGCCGACGTGCAGCGCGCGCAGGCGCAGATCGACGTGACCCGCGCCGGCATCGAGCGCACCACGCTGGCCGCCCCCTTTGCCGGCATCGTCGCCAAGATCACCGGCGAGGTCGGCGAATTCACCACGCCCTCGCCGCCCGGCATCCCCACCCCGCCCGCGGTCGACCTCATCGACGACAGCTGCGTGTACGTGACCGCACCGATGGACGAAGTCGACGCGCCGCGCCTGAAACCCGGCCAGCCCGCGCGCATCACCCTCGACGCCCTGCCCGGCCAGACCTTCCCCGGCCGCGTGCGGCGCATCGCGCCCTACGTCACCGAGGTGGAAAAGCAGGCGCGCACGGTCGACGTCGAGGTCGATTTCGCCGACACCGGCAAGCGTCCCCTGCTGGTCGGCTACAGCGCCGACGCGGAAGTCGTGATCGACCGCCGTGACGACGTGCTGCGCGTCCCCACGCAGGCGATCCGCCAGGACGGCAGCGTGCTCGCGCTCGGCGCCGACGGCGTGCTGGCGAACCGGCCGTTCAAGGCCGGTCTCGCCAACTGGGCCTACACCGAAGTCCTCTCCGGACTCCAGGCCGGCGATCGCGTGGTGACCGCGTTCGACAGCGAGGCCATCGTCGCCGGCGCCCGCGCCGTACCCAAAGCCGCACGGCCCTGAACATGATCCGGCTCGAATCGGTCACCCGCCACTTTCGCATGGGCGACCAGGAGGTGCGCGCGCTCGACGGCGTCGACCTCGCCATCGAGGCCGGCGACTACCTGTCGATCATGGGGCCCTCGGGCTCGGGCAAATCAACCCTGCTCAACGTGCTGGGCCTGCTCGACCGCCCGGACAGCGGGCGCTACCTGCTCGACGGGACCGACGTCGCCACGCTGTCGGAACCCGAGCAGGCGCGCGTGCGGCGCAACAAGATCGGCTTCGTGTTCCAGTCCTTCCACCTGGTGCCGCGCCTGACCGCCGCGGAAAACATCGAACTGCCGCTGATGCTTGAAGGCATTGCGGCCGACGCGCGCCGCGCGCGCGTCGAGGCCGCGCTCGACGCCTTCGACCTGCGCGACCGCGCGCAGCACCGTCCCAACGAACTCTCCGGCGGCCAGCGCCAGCGCGTCGCCATCGCCCGCGCCACCATCCTGCAACCCGCCGTGCTGCTGGCCGACGAACCCACCGGCAACCTCGACCACCGCATCGGCGCCGAAGTCGTCGCCCTGCTGGAAGCGCTCCACCAGCGCGGCACCACGCTCGTCGTGGTGACCCACGACCGCGAGCTGGGCGCGCGCGCGACGCGGCACATCGCGATGCGCGACGGCCGCATCGTCGACGACGCGGCATGAAACTCCGCGACCTCCTTGCGCTTTCGTTCGCCAGCATCGCCAGCACGCGCACGCGTTCGCTGCTGATCGTGCTGGCGATGGCGCTGGGCGTGGGCGCGGTGGTGGTGCTCACGGCGCTGGGCGACGGCGCGCGCCGCTACGTGGTGGGCCAGTTCTCCGCGCTCGGCACCAACCTCGTCATCGTGCTGCCCGGCCGCGCCGAAACCACCGGCGGTTTCGCCGGCGCCGCGCTGGGACAGACGCCGCGCGACCTCACGCTGGACGATGCGCGCGCCATCGGCCAGCTGCCCGGCGTGCGCCGCCACGCGCCGCTCAGCGTCGGCGTCGCCGAACTCGCCTCGGGCGGGCGCCTGCGCGAAGTCACCGTGCTCGGCGGCAACGCCGACCTGCTGCCGATCCGCCACATGACGCTGGCGCGCGGCACGTTCACCGCCGCCCCGGCGCAGATCGTGCTGGGCGAAGTCATCGCGCACGAATTCTTTCCCGACGGCAACGCGGTCGGCCAGCGCGTGCGCCTGGGCGACCGTCGCTTCCGCGTCTCCGGCGTGCTGTCGACGCAGGGCGAATCGATGGGTTTCAACACCGACGAGGTCGTGTTCGTGGCGGTGGACGACGCGCAGGCGCTGTTCAACACCAACACCCTTTTCCGCATCCTGGTCGAGGCCAGGAACCGCGCCGCCATCGAGCCGGTAAAGCAAGCCGTCGCGCATCTGGTCAAGCTGCGCCACGACGGCGAGGACGACGTCACCGTGATCACGCAGGACGCGATCCTCGCCACCTTCGACCGCATCCTTACCGCGCTCACGCTCGCCGTGGCCGGCATCGCCGCCATCAGCCTTGCCGTGGCCGGCATCCTGGTGATGAACGTGATGCTGGTGGCGGTGGCGCAGCGCACGGCGGAGATTGGTCTCCTGAAAGCGATAGGCGCGCCCTCGGCCGTGGTACGCCGGCTCTTCTTCGCCGAGGCGCTGTGGCTCTCGCTCACCGGCGGCGCGCTCGGCTTCGCGCTCGGCCATCTGGGCAGCTGGGCGATCCGCCTGGCCTACCCCGCCCTGCCCGCCTGGCCGCCGGCCTGGGCCAGCGTCGCCGGCGTCGCCACCGCGCTCGTCACCGGCATCGTCGCCAGCCTGCTGCCGGCTTCGCGCGCGGCGCGGCTCGATCCCGTCCAGGCGCTGTCGGGCAAATGAACTTCGCCGACACCCTGCGCTTTGCCCGCACCGCGCTCACCGCGCACCGGCTGCGCACCCTGCTGTCGGCCTCGGGCATCGCGGTCGGCATCGCCGCCGTCATCCTGCTCACGTCCATCGGCCAGGGCATCCATCTCTTCGTGCTGGAAGAGTTCACCCAGTTCGGCACCCACATCCTCACCGTCACGCCGGGCAAGATCAGCACCCACGGCACCTCGGTCGGCTCCATCGGCAGCGCACGCCTGCTCACCCTCGACGACACGCTGGCGCTCGGCCAGTCGAGACTCGTCCGCTACGCCAACGCCGGCGTGATGGGCAACGCCGAAGTGCGCGCGCAGAGCCGCAGCCGCCGCGTCACCGTCTACGGCGAAGGACCGGATTTCGGACGCGCCTTCAACATGCGCGTCGCCAGCGGCCGCTTCCTGCCCGCCGACGATCCGCGCAACCCGCGCGCCTACGCCGTGCTGGGCTCAAAGGTCCGCACCGAGCTGTTCGGTCGCGCCAACCCGCTCGGCGCCAGCCTGCAGGTCGGCAGCCAGCGCTTCAGGATCATCGGCGTCATGGAATCCAAGGGCCAGGTACTCGGCTTCGACCTCGACGACACCGTCTACATCCCCACCGCGCGTGCGCTCGAAGTCTTCAACCGCGAAGGCGTGATGGAAATCCACCTCGCCTACCGGCCCGACGCCCCGGTGCAGACCGTGATGGCCGACGCCCGCCGCATCCTGCTCGCCCGCCACGGCCGCGAGGACTTCACCCTCACCCCGCAGCAGCAGATGCTCGACACCCTGGGTACCGTGCTGGACGTGCTCACCTTCGCCGTCGCCGCGCTCGGCGGCATCTCGCTGCTGGTCGGCGCCGTCGGCATGGTCACGTTGATGCACATCGCGGTGGCCGAACGCGTCGCCGAAATCGGCCTGCTCACCGCGCTGGGCGCCACCCGCGCACGCATCCGCACGCTGTTTTTGATGGAATCCACCCTGCTCTCCACCCTGGGCGGGCTGGCCGGCCTCGCCCTCGGCGCCGGCCTCGCGTGGCTGCTGAAAACCGCCGTCCGCGGCCTGCCGGTGAACGTGCCCTGGGATTACGCCCTCGGCGCACTGATCGTGTCGGTGCTGATCGGTCTGGCCGCCGGCGTAGTGCCTGCCCTGCGCGCGGCGCGGCTGAATCCGGTGGAAGCGTTGCGGGCGGAGTGATGATGTCTGCTAAGTCGACACCAGGTCACCAGTTTCCTGCTTCAAGGCCAAACATGCCAGAAACTGACAAATATGCGATCGCACATGCCATTAACGTGCCAATCAGCATAAGCATCCACCGACTACGAATCCAAAAGTGTCGATACGAAGTGAACTGGAGTGCAAGCTCCGGAATATAGGCAGCGCAGTAAGCAACGTTGGCGAGTACGGCAAGCACGAAGACAATAAGAATAGCCTCTATATGAATTGCACGTTCCGATACTGGCCAACCGGCCATGAAGGCTCCTGCCACGACCACCATTAGCGCAGTGTTATAAATCAGACGTCGTGGCTCCCAGTATTGCAACGCACTATTCAGTGCCTCACGAAATGTGATGTTTGTCTCTGCTGCAGGCATGCCCATGACCTAACGCAATATCTGGCGTCTATATCAATAGCAAAATTACAGTAATCGGCTCGCTGACACGCCAGTCCCTGCCGCTCAGCCCTCAAACCCCTCCCGATGCGTCGCATTGATCGTGCGCAGCAGCTCGCGGAAGGGAATGTCGCGCTCGTGCTTCTTGAACAGGGGCATGAAGGCAAGGTCGCCGCCCTGCCCGGTGCCGGCGTATTGGCCGGAGACCATGGATTCGTGCAGGTCGCGCAGCATCTTGTCGAGGCTGTCGAGGTAAGGGGTGTAGGTGGAGGCCTCGTCGTCGTCGTGTTCGAGACAGGCGCGCAATTCGTCGACTTCGTAGACGGCTTCGTGGACGAGGTCGATGAGCTGGTTGAGGTCGCGGGCGCGTTTGATCATGGTCTTGGACATGCGGGTTGGAACAGGCCGTAAGCATACCGCCAAGCACCCCCGGCCGGACACGCGCGGGGAACATGACGCGGACACAAACCTGGGCTATAGTTTCATTAAAGATAAACCGGTCCTGTTTGAGGCCGGGCGGAGAACCGCAGATGCATGAATTTGCGCAGGAAATCGACGCGTTTGTCACCGAGCTCGACGCAGCGGTGGCGGCCCATCTGGACTGGGTGCGCCGCGTGCTGCGCTGTGCGGTGTTGCAATCCACGCCCGGCGAGGACGTGCTGTCCGGGCATGCGCACACGCTGTGCCGCTTCGGTGCCTGGTTCGCTTCCAAGCGTAGTCACTTCGAGCGGCTGGACACTGCTGCCACGGAACGGGTGGATGCGGTGCACGAGTCGATGCACGACGCGATCCGCACGATCTGCAACACGGTGCTGGGCGGCCAGCCCGCCCAGCATGGCGATCTGGACGTGTTCGAACGCACGCAGTCCGAGCTGCTGGCCCTGCTGGCGCGCTTCAAGACGCTGGTGCTGTCGAGCGCGCAGCGACACGACCCGCTGACCGGCCTGCCATTGCGGCACAGCATCGAATACGACTTCACGCTGTACCAGATGGATGCCCGCCGCAACCAGAACCAGTTCTACGTGGTGATGATCGACGTCGACCATTTCAAGCGCATCAACGACACCTACGGCCATCCGGTGGGCGACACGATGCTGTGCCACCTGACGGAGACGCTGAAGGGCACGCTGCGCGGCAACGAGCCGCTGTACCGCTACGGCGGGGAGGAATTCCTGCTGCTGATGCAATGCAAGTCGGGCGACGAGGCCGCCTCGCTGGCCGGGCGCCTGGTGGCGACGGTGCGCGAGACGCCGGCATCGGCCGGTGGGGTATGCGTGAACCTGACGGTGACGCTGGGCGTGGCCGAGGTGGGCGAGCTGGAAAGCCTGGCGAGCGCGGTGCAGCGCTCGGACGCGGCGCTCTACGAGGGCAAGCACGCCGGCCGCGACCGCTACGTGATCGACCGGCTGTAGGCAAAAAAACAGGGGCCGAGGCCCCTGTTCCGTACAAGCCGGCCGCAGCCTTACTTGGCGGCGATTTCCTCAAGCCGGCGCGCGCGGATGAGCTGGCCGTTGAGGGCCGCTTCCTTGGCGCTGCCGCCGTAGGCGACGACCATGAGCTGGCTGTAGTACATCACGGGGATGTTGAACTTGGTGCCGTAGCGCTGGTTGATCTGGCCCTGGTAGATCTCGACGTTGGCCTGGCACAGCGGGCACGGGGTGACGATCATCTCGGCGCCATGGTCATACGCGGATTCGATGATGTCCTTGATCTGCGCCTGGGCCTTTTCCGGCTCGGAGAACGCCAGCGCGCCGCCGCAGCAGGTGACCTTCATGTCGTACTCGGGGATGGCGGTGGCGCCGACCATGTCGACCATCATGTCGAGGTACTTGGGATTCTCGAAGGACTCGCCGGCGACGCCGAAGGGACGGTTGGTCTGGCAGCCGACGTAGCCCGCGATCTTCACGCCCTCGAGCGGTTTCTTGACGTGCTTCTTCATCTCGTCGAAGCCGATGTCCTCGATCAGCACTTCCACCATGTGGCGGATCTCGGGCATTTCGTTGATGGTGAGGCCGGCTTCCTTGAGCGCCTCCTTGGTGTCCGCCATCAGCGTGTCGGAGTGGGTGAGGCGCTCGCGCGTCTCGCGCGCACCCAGCCAGCAGGCGGCGCAGGTGGCGACGATTTCCTGGCCCGGCAGGTTCTTTTCCGAGAGCGCGAAGTTGCGCGCGTTCATCACGTGGCGCGGCAGTTCGCCGGCTTCGGCGTAGCCGATGGAGGCGCCGCAGCAGTTCCAGTCGGGGATTTCGGTGAGCTTGACGTCGAGCGTCTTGCACATCGATTCGACCGAGGTCAGGTAGTTGGATGCGGATGCGCCCTTTTGCGACGAACATCCGGGGTAGAACGCGTATTCGTGTTTGGCCATGGTTTCTCTCCTCAGCCCGCCATCTTGGCGGCCTTGCGGCTGCGCTCGATTTCGTAGGCTTTTTTCAGCATCGCCTGGATGCCTTTCTGGTCCTTGCAGGTGTGGCCGCCCAGGATCTCGAAGGGGTTCAGCCGCTTGGCCTTGATGAGGCCGAGCGCCACGTCCTTCATCTTCATGCCTTCCTTCACGCCGGCGCCGAAGCCGTCCTTGAAGTACAGGCCCATGGACAGCTTGAGCTCATTGACGCGGCCGGTCTTGGTCGCGTTCTTCCAGAACAGGCCGGAGAAGAAGCGGGTCGGCTGCATCTTGGGCGCCATGCCCAGGCGATGCGCATACTCGGCGATGCCGTGCATGATGTGGGTGATGGGCAGCTTGCGCGGGCAGCGCACGATGCAGTTGTAGCACGAGGTGCAGTTCCACATCGAAGTGCTGGTCAGCACTTCTTCGCGCTTGCCGGCGCGGATCATCATGAAGATTTCCTGCGGCGGATGTTCCCACGCGCTCTGGAAGTTGGTCGGGCAGGAACCGGAGCAGACGCCGCATTGCATGCACATCTTCACCCAGTCGCCCATCTCGACCTGTTCTTCGACTTCCTTCAGGAAGTTGTTCTTGTACTTGGTCGCCATTGCGGTATTCGCGCTCATGTCCTTACTCCGATCTGATGATGCATCGTCAAAAATGGCCGATGCATGCTAGAAGCCCTTGAAGGGGCTGGGGCCGATGGCGACCAGCTCTTCGACGTACTTGTTGATCATCTCGGGCACGCGCTCGATGTCGGTGATGGCGACCTCGAGGTCGCGCACGCGCTCGGTTTCGAGGTTCAGCGTCTTCAGCGTGTCGTCGATCTTGGACATGCGCACGCGGCCGAGCTCGGAGCCCTTGACGAAGTGGCACTGGTACTCGTCGCCCGACTTGCAGCCCATCATCATCACGCCGTCGTAGCCGGCGTTGAGCGCGTCGGTCACCCAGATGGTGTTGACCGAACCCAGGCAGCGGATCGGGATGATGCGCACGAAGGCCGAATACTCGTTGTGGTTCATGCCGGCCATGTCGAGCGCCGGATAGGCATCGTTCTCGCAGGCGAGGATGAGGATGCGCGGCTTCTCGCTGAACTCGTCGGGGATGTCGACCGCCTTGACCTGCGCGCCGACGGTGTTGACCGAGTAGTTCTCGAACGAGATCACGCGCACCGGGCAGGCGCCCATGCAGGTACCGCAGCGGCGGCAGCGCGCCTCGTTGAAGACCGGGAAGCGCTTTTCGTCCTCGTCGATGGCGCCGAAGGGACATTCGACCGTGCAGCGCTTGCACTGGGTACAGCCTTCGAGACGCACTTTCGGGAACGACAGGTCACCGGACCGCGGATGCGCGGCGCGGCCGAGCTCGGCGTTTTCCAGCGACTGGATGGCCTTCAGCGCGGCACCGGTGGCGTCCTCGCGCGCCTGCGCGATGTCCATCGGGCGGCGCACCGGGCCGGCGGTGTAGATGCCGGTACGGCGGGTTTCGTAGGGGAAGCAGATGAAGTGCGAGTCGGTGAAACCCTGCTTCAGCTGCGGCACGTCGGTGCCCTGGCGGTAGTTCAGGTTGAGGATGGAGATCGGCTTGACCTCGACCTCGCCCTCCACCGCTTCCTTGGGTGCGGCGAAGATGTCGACGCCGGAATTCGGCACCTGGCCGGTGGCGAGCACCACCAGGTCGACGTCGGCGATGGTCGCGTTCGCATCGTCGAGGATGAGGTCATGGAAGGTCACCGTGCTGCCGCTGCTGCCGGGCTGCACGCCGGAGACCTTGCCCTTGGTGAAGATCACGCCCTTTTCCTGTGCGCTGCGGTAGAAATCCTCGCCGTTGCCGGGCGTGCGCAGGTCGGTGTAGATGATGGTCGTGTCGACGGACGGATTGGCGTCCTTGAAGTACATGGCCTGCTTGATGCTGGCGTTGCAGCAGAAGCCGGAGCAGTACGCGAGGTGCGTGCCCGAGGGATCGCGCTGGCCGGCGCACTGCACGAACACCACCGATTTCACCGGCTGGTTGTCGGACGGACGGCGGATCACGCCGTCGCCGGCCGCGGCGGCTTTCGCCAGCGCCTCGAGACCGAGCTGGTCGACCACGTTGGGCGACTTGCCGCCACCCAGTTCGGGCAGCTTGTTCATGTCGTAGGTGGTGAAGCCGCTGGCCTGCACGATGGCACCGATGTCCTCGGTGTGGGTCGCGCCCGATTCGGTGGCGATCTGCACCACGAAGCGGCCCGGCGCGCCGTCGGTCTTGGCGACGGTGGCGTTCAGGTAGACCTTGATGTTGGCATCGCCCAGCACCTGCGAGACCAGCTCGCCGACACCGGTATCGGCGGGCGACTTGAAGGGCTCGTGCACGGGGATGCGCTTCCACAGCTTGCCGGCCACGCCGCCGAGCTCGCCGGTCTTCTCGACCAGCACGACCGAATAGCCGGTCTTGGAGGCCTCGATCGCGGTGGTCATGCCGGTGACGCCGCCGCCCACGACCAGCAGGGTCTTGCTGCTGCCGGTGTTGGGGTTGCCGCCGGGCGCGGTCATCGCCTTCACTTCGGCGCAGCCCATGCGGATGTAGTCTTCCGCCATGTCCTGCGTGGTTTCGCGGGCTTCCTCGGTATCGGGACGGATCCAGATCACGCCTTCGCGCAGGTTGGCGCGCGCCACGGCGTTCTCGGGGAAATAGAAGGCTTCGGTCTTGGCGCGGCGCGAGCAGGCGCCGATCATGACGTGGGTGACGCCTTCGCTGGCGATGTCGTTCCTGATCATCGCCACGCCGTCGGCCGAGCACAGGAAATCGTGCGATTTGGCCATCGGCACCTTGCCGTCCTTCTGCGCAATCTTCACCAGCGCGTCGGTGTCCAGCCGTTCGCCGAGTCCGCAGCCCTTGCAGATGTACGCTGCGACTTTGATATCAGCCATGGTTCAAGCCTCCGCCTTTGCTACTTTGTTCACGACCTGGATGGCGCGCAACGCCGCCGCGGTCGCCGATTGCACCGCGCGGTTCACGTCCAGCGCGTTCGACGCGCAGCCCGCGCCAAAGACGGCGCCGTTGGCCGGGTCGGCTTCGATGAAGCCGGAGGAATCCGCGACGATATGGCCCGGGATGTTCATGCCCTTGACCGACGGCTCCATGCCGACGGCGAGCACGACGAGGTCATGCGGCGTGGTGTAGCGCTTGTAGCCTTCGGTGTTGACACCCCAGCACACCGGGTTGCCGGATTCGTCCTCGGAAATGCGGGCGACCTTGGACTTGATGAAGCTGACCGAAGGATCGGCCTGCACCTTCTGGTAGAAATCCTCGAAACGGTCGATGGCGCGGATGTCGATGTAGTAGATGGTCGACTTGCCATCCTCGGGGTATTTCTCGCGCACGTAGTGGGTCTGCTTGAGCGACGCCATGCAGCAGATGCGCGAGCAGTGACGCAGGTGGTTCTCGTCGCGCGAGCCGGCGCACTGGATGAAGGCGACGTTCTTCGCCTCCTTGCCGTCGGACGGGCGCAGCAGCTTGCCGCCGGTCGGGCCGTGCGGGTCGGCCAGGCGCTCGAATTCGACGCTGGTGATGACGTTCTTGAAGCGGCCGTAGCCGTAGGGCTGAATCTTGGCCGCGTCGTAGGGCTGCCAACCGGTCGCCCAGATGACGGCGCCGGCCTTCACCTGGAGCGTCTCTTCCTGCATGCCGAGATCGATCGCGCCGTACTTGCAGGCCGCCTTGGCCGCGTCGGCCTCGGGCGTGCCGATGATGGCGGGGTCGAGCACATAGCGCTGCGGGTAGGCCATGGCCGACGGCAGGTACGCGGCCTTGTGCTTGCCCAGGTTGTAGTTGAACGGATCGGCCACCTCGGTGCTCACCGCCTTGGCGCACTCGCCGCAGGCGGTGCAGTTCTCGTTGACGTAACGGGGCTTGACGCGGACGGAGACGGTGTAGTTGCCGGTGCTGCCCTCGATGCCGGTGACTTCGGCCAGGGTCAGGACGCGCACGCGGGGATTGTTCTTCAGGCGGCGCTGGTTGATTTCCAGACCGCAGGTGGGGTGGCACAGCTTGGGAAAGTAGCGGTAGAGCTGGGAAGTGCGTCCGCCCAGCGCGGGATTCTTTTCGACCAGAACGACGTTCTTGCCGGTTTCGGCCGCTTCGAGCGCGGCGGTCATGCCGGAAATACCGCCGCCCACCACGAGGATCGTCTCGTTGGTCGCAACATGCTCCGTCATTGTTTCCTCCATCCGATGGATGCAAAGCCCTTTGAAATTACCCGGAAATGGAGGCTTTGAGTCTTTCCGAGTAGCCGGTTCGAGCCCGGAATTTAGATCACTGGAATGGTACTCCGAAGGCCCTGTTCGCCGCCACGGACAGGCAAGGCTATCTCAATCGAAGTTTTCTATGCGGGAATAAGGGGAAGTGTGTGGACAGCCGCTCAGACGTGCGGCGTGACCGGCGGCAGGATCGAGGCCGGCGCCGCCTCGACGGCGACGATGTCGAAGCGCATCGCGGCCAGGTCGGCCATGATGTAGGTAGGCGGCGCGCCGACGCCGCCGACGGTGCCGGGATTGACCAGCCAGGTCTCGCCGCCCTTGACATTGGCGACCTTGGCCACGCTGGACTTGTGGTCATGCCCGCAGCACACCAGGTCGTAGTCGCCGGTACAGGCCAGCGCATGCGCGTAGTGCGGGTAATGCACGAGGAAGAGCGTGCGGTCGGCCAGGGTGAAGGCCGCGTCCTGGCCGTGGTAGCGGATCACGCTGTTCGGTTCGGCCGCCAGCCGCGTCATGTTGTAGAGGTCGCCGGTGTTGTTGCCGTGGATCACGTGCACCGGCAGCTCGAATTTCTGCAGCACGCGCAGCGTGGTCGGCGCGACCACGTCGCCGCAATGCAGCACCGCTTCGGCACCGTGCGCCTTGGCGTGCTCGACCGCCGCGCCCAGCAGGCGGCGGTTGTCGTGGGAGTCGGAGAGAATGCAGACTTTCATTGGCGGTGAGCGGGGAGCGGGGAGCGGGGAGCGGTGAGCGGGGAGCGGGGAACGGTGAGCGGTGAGCGGGGAGCGGGGAACGGTGAGCGGGGAGCGGGGAGCGGGGAGCGGTTTTGCCGCTTACGGCTTACCGCTTACCGCTTACCCTCAAAACGCCGGCTTGTCCGCCGCGTTGCGATAGCGCTCGACGCCGGCCAGAATCTCGGCGCGCGCCTCGTCGACGCCGACCCAGCCCTCGACCTTGACCCACTTGCCCTTTTCCAGGTCCTTGTAATGCTCGAAGAAGTGCGAAATCTGCGCCAGCAGCAGGGGCTGCAGGTCCTCGGGCTTTTCCACACCCTTGTACAGGCCGCACAGTTTTTCGACCGGCACCGCCAGCAGCTTGGCATCCACGCCCGCCTCGTCGGTCATCTTCAGCATGCCGACCGGGCGGCAGCGCACGACGACGCCGGTGATCAGCGGGATCGGGGTCACCACCAGCACGTCGACGGGGTCGCCGTCGTCGGACAGGGTGTGCGGGATGTAGCCGTAGTTGCACGGATAGTGCATGGCGGTCGACATGAAGCGGTCGACGAACATGGCGCCGGACTCCTTGTCGACTTCGTACTTGATGGGCTCGCCGTGGGCGGGGATTTCGATGATGACGTTGAAGTCGTCGGGCAGGTTGCGGCCGGAGCTGACGCGGTCGAGACTCATGGGGGTTCGGGGCTGAAAACGGAAAGCCGCGATTATACCTGCCGCGCCCTGCCGGCAGGCTGCACGGGCAACGCGTTTCCGGGATAATCCGCACTTTTTGCCCGATGCTGTTCTCGCCCGCCGCCCCCTCCTCCCGCCAGTCCGGTCTTGCCGGCGCCGCCGACGCACTGTGGCTGGCCGAGCGCGCGCGCCACGGTGCGCCGCTGGGCGTGGTGTGCGCAAGCGCCTGGGACGCGCAGCGGCTGGCCGAGGAAATGCGCTGGTTCGACCCGACGCTGCGGGTCTGCGTATTCCCGGACTGGGAGACGCTGCCCTACGACAGCTTCTCGCCGCACCCCGACCTGATCTCCGAGCGTCTGGCGACGCTCTACCAGGTGTCGCGCGGCGAGTTCGACGTGCTGCTGGTGGCACTGACCACCGCGCTGGTCCGCCTGGCGCCGCCCGCCTTCCTCGCCGCCCACACCTTCTTCCTCAAGCAGAAGGACCGCCTCGACGAGACGGCCTTCCGCGCGCAGATGGCGCTCGGCGGCTACACCCACGTCAACCAGGTCTACGCACCGGGCGAGTTTTCCATCCGCGGCGGCCTGATCGACCTCTTTCCCATGGGCAGCGTGCTGCCGACCCGCATCGACCTCTTCGACGACGAGATCGAGACGCTGCGTACCTTCGACGTGGACAGCCAGCGCAGCCTCTACCCGGTGCCCGAGATCCGGATGCTGCCGGCGCGCGAATTCCCGCTCGACGAGGCCGGCGTCACGCGCTTCCGGCAGAACTTCCGCGAGCGCTTCGAGGGCGACCCGTCGAAATCCAAGCTCTACAAGGACGTGTCGAACCGGCTGGCGCCGGCCGGCATCGAGTATTACCTGCCGCTCTTCTTCGAGACCACGGCGACGCTGTTCGACTACCTGCCCGCGTCCGCGACGCTGGTCTTCCACGGCGCGCTGGACGAGGCCGGCCAGGCCTTCTGGACCGACGCCCAGGGCCGCCACCGGCTGTTGTCGGGCGACCGCGACCGCCCGTTGCTGCCCCCGGCCGAGCTCTTCCTGCCGGTCGATGCCTTCTTCGCCCGCGCCAAGGACTGGCCGCAACTGCACCTTGCCCAGGACGGCGCCGGGCCGGCACGCCCGCTTCCCCCCGTTTCCGTCGACCGCCGCGAGGCGCATCCGGTCGCGCGGCTCCGGGGGTTCATCGACGGCTTCGACGGCAAGACCCTGATCGTCGCGCCCTCGGCCGGTCGCCGCGAAACCCTGCACGAATATCTGGCGGAACACGACATCGCGGCCGCCCCCTGCGACGACTGGGCTGCCTGCCTCGCCAGCGGCGCGCGCATCCTGCTCACGCACGGGCCGCTGGCCGAGGGCTTCGTCACGGCGGACGGCACGCTGGCCGTCATCACCGAAACCGAGCTCTACGCCATCCCGCCGAAGACGCGGCGCGCACGCGAGGCCCGCGCGACGCAGATCGACAACCTGCTGCGCGACCTGTCCGAACTCAAGCCGGGCGACCCGGTGGTGCACGCGCAATACGGCATCGGCCAGTACCTAGGCCTTGTCAACATGGATCTCGGCGACGGCGACACCGAATTCCTGCACCTGGAATACGCCAGGGGCGACAAGCTCTACGTGCCGGTGGCCAACCTGCACCTGATCTCGCGCCACACCGGCGCCGGCGAAGGCGAGGTGGCGCTGCACAAGCTGGGCACCGACCAGTGGGAAAAGGCGCGCCGCCGCGCCATGCAGGCGGCACGCGACACCGCCGCCGAGCTGCTCAACCTGTACGCCCTGCGCGCCGCGCGCGAAGGCCATGCTTTCGCGTTCTCGCCGCACGATTACGAGGCCTTCGCCGAGGGCTTCGGCTACGAGGAAACCCCCGACCAGGCTGCCGCCATCGCCGCCGTCATGCAGGACATGCAGTCCGGCAAGCCGATGGATCGCCTGGTCTGCGGCGACGTCGGCTTCGGCAAGACCGAAGTCGCGCTGCGCGCCGCCTTCATGGCGGTGATGGGCGGCACCCAGGTCGCGGTGCTGGTGCCGACCACGCTGCTCGCCGAACAGCACTTCAACAACTTCTCCGACCGCTTCTCGCAGTGGCCGGTGAAGCTGGCCGAGCTGTCGCGGTTCAGGACACCCAAGGAACAGGCCGCGGCGCTCCAGGCGCTGGCGGACGGCTCGATCGACATCGTCATCGGCACCCACCGGCTGATCCAGAAGGACGTCAAATTCGCGCGTCTGGGCCTGGTGATCCTCGACGAGGAACACCGCTTCGGCGTGCGCCAGAAAGAGCAACTGAAGGCGCTGCGCGCCGAGGTCGACGTGCTGACCCTGACCGCGACGCCAATCCCGCGCACGCTGGCGATGTCGCTCGAGGGCATCCGCGATTTCTCGGTGATCGCGACGGCGCCGCAGAAGCGGCTGGCGATCAAGACCTTCGTCCAGCCTTTCTCCGGCGGGCTGATCCGCGAAGCGGTGCTGCGCGAACTCAAGCGCGGTGGCCAGGTGTATTTCCTGCACAACGAAGTCAGCACGATCGAAGCCATGCGCGAGCGGCTGGAAGCGTTGCTGCCGGAAGCGCGCATCCGCGTCGGCCACGGCCAGATGAGCGAGCGCGAGCTGGAACAGGTGGTGCGCGACTTCTACCAGCAGCGCTACGACATCCTGCTGTGCACGACCATCATCGAGACCGGCATCGACATCCCCACCGCCAACACCATCCTCATCAACCGCGCCGACAAGTTCGGCCTGGCGCAGCTGCACCAGCTGCGCGGCCGCGTCGGTCGCTCGCACCACCAGGCCTTCGCCTACCTCCTGGTCGACGAGGACAGAAACCTCACGTCACAGGCAAAGAAACGCCTGGAAGCCATTCAATTAATGGAAGAATTGGGTTCAGGATTCCACCTGGCGATGCAGGACATGGAAATCCGTGGCGCGGGCGAAGTGCTGGGCGACAAGCAGAGCGGCGAAATCCTCGAAGTCGGCTTCTCGCTCTATAACGAGATGCTGTCGAGTGCCGTCGCGAGCCTCAAGGCCGGCCGTGAACCCGACATGAACCAGCCGCTGGGCGTGGTCTCGGAGATCAACCTGCACCTGCCGGCCCTGCTGCCGAACGACTACTGCCCCGACGTGCACGAGCGCCTGGTGCTGTACAAGCGGCTGGCGAGCTGTGCCACGCCGGACGACCTCACGGCGATGCAGGAAGAACTCGTCGACCGCTACGGGGAACTGCCCGACCCGGCGCGCGCGCTGCTCGCCGTGCACCGCCTGCGCATGACGACGCGCGCCTACGGCATCGTCAAGCTCGACGCCTCCGCCGACGGCCTCAGCGCCCAGTTCGTGCCCAACCCGCCCGTCGATCCGGGTAAAATCATTGCCCTCATCCAGGGCAAGGCCGGCTACAAGCTGGCGGGGCCGGATCGGCTTAAACTCGTCACCCCGCTGCCCGACCTGGCGCGGCGACTCGGCGCGGTCACCGCCTTCCTCGCGGCCCTGGCCGACCCCATTTCCTCCGCTGCCTGACAAACGCCATGAACCTGATCCAGCCCTTTGCCGCCCTCCGCCCCGCCCCCGGCCGCGCCGCCGATGTGGTCGCGCCGCCCTACGACGTGCTCTCCACCGCCGAGGCCCGCGAACGCGCCGCCGGTCGTCCCTACAGCTTCCTGCACATTTCCAAGCCGGAAATCGATCTGCCGCCCGACACCAACCCCTACGCCCCCGAGGTCTACGCCAAGGGCGCGGAAAACCTGCAGAAGCTGATCGATTCGGGCGTGCTCGCGCGCGACCCGGCGCCCGGCTACTACGCCTACCGCATCGTCATGGGCGCGCACAGCCAGACCGGCCTGGTCGCCGCGGCGAGCGTGGCGGACTACGACACCAACCGGATCAGGAAACACGAATTCACCCGCCCCGACAAGGAAGACGATCGCGTGCGCCAGATCGACGCGCTCGACGCGCAGACCGGCCCGGTGCTGCTGGCCTACCCGGCGGCGCCCGAAGTGGACGCGATCCTGGCCACGGCCTCGGCCGGCACGCCGGATTCCGACGCCGAACTCGACGGCGTGCGCCACACGCTCTGGGTGATCCGCGATACGGCCGTGCAGGTCCGTCTCACCGCCGCCTTCAACGCCATGCACGCGCTCTACATCGCCGACGGCCATCACCGCTCTGCGTCCGCCTCGCGCATCGCCGCGGCCCGCAAGGCGTCCAATCCGGCGCACACCGGCCAGGAACCGTACAACTACTTCCTGTCGGTGATCTTCCCCGCGCACCAGATGAAAATCATGGATTACAACCGCGTGATCACCGACCTCAACGGCCTGACGGCGGAAGCCTTCCTGGAAAAGATCGGCACGGCCTTCAACGTCGAGCCGGCCGCCGCGCAGGTGAAACCCGAGCGTCCCGGCGTGTTCGGCCTCTATCTCGGCGGCCGGTGGCTTCGCCTGACCATCCGCCCGGAACTGATCCCGGCCGACCCGGTGGGCCGGCTCGACGTGAGCCTGCTGCAGAACAACCTGATCGCGCCGGTGCTGGGCATCGCCGACCCGCGCCGTGACAAGCGCATCGATTTCGTCGGCGGCATCCGCGGCCTGGCCGAACTGGAAAAGCGCGTCGACAGCGGCGAGATGGCGCTGGCCTTCGCGCTCCACCCCACCCGCATGGAAGACCTGATGGCGGTGGCCGACGCCAACGAGGTGATGCCGCCCAAATCGACCTGGTTCGAGCCCAAGCTGGCCGACGGCATGGCCTCGCACACCTTGCGCTAAGCCCTTGTCGCATCAGGCTCTTTTGTGCCTGAGCCGGCAGGCGCAAACGGTCTGCCCGTCCCGCCGGACGGTCGTGCCGGCGGTTAAAGAAAAGTCGCTCGAGAGCCGATACAACCCTCGTACCCAACGGTCTTACCAGGACCAGAACCGCGACCAGGACTTTCCGTGAAAATCGACAAGCGCATTACCCCCGCCACCGCCTCCAAGGTCTCCTCAGCCAAGGGCAAGGGCGCCGGCAAGGCCGCCACCCCGAGCGCGGGCGGCGACTCGCTGACCCTGACCGAATCGAGCACCCGCATCCGCGCCCTCGAATCGCAGATCGCCTCGGTGGACATCACCGACGCCGGCAAGGTCGAGTCGGTGAAAGCCGCGCTGGCCGACGGCAGCTTCGCCGTCGATGCCGAAGTCGTGGCCGACCGCCTGATCGACCACACCAAGGAAACGCTGCGCAAGCGTCCGCGCAAGAAGTAAACGTACAATCGGGCCTCGATCTTCCTGCGAGGCCTGCCCATGGATACCCTCACCCTGAACGTCACCGGCATGACCTGCGGCGGCTGCGTCGCCAGCGTCCAGAAAGTCCTTGCCGCCCTGCCCGGCGTGCAACACGTGGAAGTCACCCTCTCGCCCGGCCAGGCCCGCGTCGACTACGATGCGGCCCGCACCGGACGCGACGCCATGGTCAGGGCCATCGCCGACGCCGGCTTCGGCGCCAGCTGAAACCCGGCGGGAACTAGCCGCAGAGGGTTTCCAGCGGCTCGGGCGCGTGTATCCCGTTGCCCTGCACGTAATCCACCCCGATCTGCCGCAGCATCGCGAGAATCGCGTCGGATTCGACGTATTCGGCGACGGTCCGCAGGCCCAGCTGGCGGCCGATGCGGTGGACCGCGTCGACCATCGAGCGGTCGACCGGATTGGTCACGATGTCGCGCACGAAGGCGCCGTCGATCTTCAGATAGTCGACGTTCAGGTTCTTCAGGTAATTGAACGAGGACAGGCCGCTGCCGAAATCGTCGAGCGCAAAGCTGCAGCCGAAGCCGCGCATGGTCTCGATGAAGGCATTGACCACCGACAGGTTGCCGATCGCCGCCGTCTCGGTGATCTCGAAGCAGAGGTGCTGCCCCAGCGCCGGATTGGCCTCCAGCCGCGCCAGCAGCATGTCGCGGAAGGCCGGATCCTTGAGCGAGGCGCCCGACAGGTTCACGCCGAACAGGCAGTGCATTTCGTTGCCGGACTCGAAATAACGCTGGCAGAGACGCAGGGTTTCCTCGATCACCCAGTGATCGAGCGAGGGCATGACGTAATAGCGTTCCGCGGCCGGAATGAAGGCCATCGGCATGATCTCCGTGCCGTCCTCGTCGACCATGCGCAGCAGCAGCTCGACATGCCGCGTGCGCTCGACGCCGCCGTCCGCACGCCGGATCTCCTGCCAGGCGAGGCGCAGGCGGTTCTCCTCGATGGCCCGCTGGATGCGCGCGACCCACTGCATCTCGCCGCGATGGCGCGCCAGGTCGAGGTCGCGGCTCTCGTAGACGTGGATCTGGTTGCGGCCACGGTCCTTCGCGACATAACAGGCGGCGTCGGCAGCCGACAGCAGGTTCGCCGCCGTGCCGCTGTCCTGGGTGATCGCCACCATGCCGACGCTGATGCCCACCGAGAAAATGCGGTCGCCCCACTTGAAACGGAAGCGCTGCACCTCGGCGCGGAACAGGTCGGCCACCTGGATCGCGTCGTCGAGGCCGCAGTTCTCCAGCAGCAGCGCGAATTCGTCGCCACCCAGGCGGGCGAGCGTATCGCGTTCGCGCAGGTTGGCCTTGAGCAGCAGCGCGAGCTGGCGCAGCAGCTCGTCGCCGGCGGCGTGGCCGCAGGAATCGTTGATCACCTTGAACTGGTCGAGATCCATGTAGCACAGCGCATGCTCGCGTCCCTGCTGCATGGCGGATTGCAGCAGGCGTTCCAGCCGGCGTTCGAATTCGCGCCGGTTGATGAGCCCGGTCAGTGCATCGTGGCTGGCCTGGTAGACCAGCCGCGCGGTGGCCTGGTCGATCTTTTCCTGCATCTGGTCCTGGGCGGCCTGCAGATGCGCCGCCATGTGGTTGATGCCGCGCTGCAGCATGCCGAGTTCGGCCTGCCCGTTCTGTTCGACGCGTTCCTCCAGGTGCCCCTCGCCGATACGGCTGACGGTGTGCGTCAGCGCCAGGATCGGCCGGGTGATCTGGCGGCCGATGCGCCAGGCGACCGTGAGGCTGAGCGCGAGGCCGGCAAGGAGGATGCCCAGGCTGCGCAGGATGGCCTTGCGCTGGCTGCGGATGGTGGCATCGCGCGACACGTCGATGCCCACCCAGCCGAGCAGACGGGTGTGGGTGCCGGGCACGCTCGCGCCCGACTCGACGGCCTGGAAATCGTCGACCACGACTTCGGTGCGGGTGATCGGCGCGTAATACACCAGCCGGTCGGCGAATTCGATTTCATGAATGCGGTCGGTGGGAAGCCGCTGGCGCAAGGGATTCGCCCAGGCGCCGAGCCCGACCTGGGCCAGCCATTCGCCGTTGTCGGCGAACACGGCCACGCCCCGGATATCCGGCTCGATGGCGGCCTTCTCCAGCAGCGTCTGCAACACCTCGATATTGCCCGACGCCACGCCGTATTCCGCCGCCGGCGCGAGCTGGCGCGCAATCGCCACCGCACGCGTGCGCAGGGAATGGTCGAGATCGTCGATCTTGCCGGCGATGAGCTGGAACAGCAGCAGCACGCCGACGATGGCGACCGGCACGATGGCCAGCCCGATGACACGCCCGCGTATGCCCAGTGCATTGGCCATCAGCGCTCGCCCCCCATGCGTTTCTCCAGCTCGTCTTCCGGCGGCACGACGTAACCGAGCGAACGCGCGACCTGTTCGTTGATCGATACGCTGAAATACGCCGGATAGGCAGGTGCCGGCAGGCGGACGCCCGGGCCGGCCAGCGCGCCCAGGATCCACTCGCCCGCCTGGCGACCGATCTGCGCCGGACTGGAATGCAGCGACAGCAGGGCGCCGGCCCGCGTCAGCGAACGCGAATAGCCGACCACCGGGTCGCGGTAGCGGTACGAGGTCAGCAACAGGCTTTGTGCCGTATTGCTGTTCAGGACATCGGGGTCGGGCACGGCAAGTAGCAGTTCGGCTTCCGTCAGCACGTTCTCCAGCGGGACGGCCAGACGCTGCCCCTCGTTCAGCAGGCCATGGACCAGGACGAGCTTCTGCGTGCGCAGGCCCGCCTCGATGTCGTCGACCAGGCTGCGCTGGTCGACGCCCAGCAGCACGCCGACCCGGCGAACGTCGGGAAACGCGAGATGGATCAGCAGGGCCTGTCGTTCGAAAGGCTGATCCAGGTAGATCGCCGACAGCGCGCGACGGCCGCCCTCGGCGAGCGCCGCCTGGCCCGACTTGCGATACCAGGTCCGCGGCACCAGCACCGCCAGCACCGGGGTCCGGCCCGGCAGCGCCGCGACGGCGTCCGCGGCGGCCACGCCGACCGCCACCACCAGCCGTGCATCGTTCAGTCCGCCCGCCGTCAGGCTGCCGGCATATTGCCGGCTCAATTCGTGGCCGCTGTCCTCCAGCACGGCGCGCACGACCTGATACACCTCCTGATAGGGCGCGGCGTCACTGGAAAGCACCAGCGTCACCCGTGCGGCGCGGGCCGTGGACGGCACGCACGCGAGCCAGACGCACCCCAGCAGGATCCGGACGATGCACGCAAGCGGTGACCGGACGCGCGACGAGAAAAACGTCAAGCGGTGCCTCCGGATGCATCCTGTGCGGCCGTTTCGGCACGCCACAGGCAGGCCCCCTTGCTTTCCTTGTCGATGGCCGCGAGCGTGGCGGCATGCACCTGCAGTTCCTCTTCGGACGCCTTCAGCAGGCGCACGGGCGGACGCGGACGCGCGCTCGACGCGGGACCGGACGTGTCGGCTTCAAGTCCGATCGACAGGCTTTCCTGCCCGCGCGTCAGGGCCAGGTAGACCGCGGCCAGGAGCTCACAGTCGACCAGCGCCCCGTGCAGCGTGCGCGCGGAATTGTCCACGCCGTAGCGCTTGCACAGCGCATCCAGGTTGTTGCGCTGCCCCGGATGCAAGGCCTTCGCCATCGCCAGGGTGTCGATCACGCCGTTGCACCAGGCGTCGAGCAGGGGCATGTCGGCGAGGCGCAGTTCCATGTTGAGGAAGCCGACGTCGAAGGGGGCATTGTGGATGATGAGTTCGGCCCCCTGGACGAATTCGGCGAATTCGCCGGCGACGTCGGCGAAGCGCGGCTTGTCGAGCAGGAATTCGTTGCTGATGCCATGCACCTGCATGGCCCCGGGGTCGATCTCGCGCCCGGGATTGACGTAGCGATGAAGGTGATTGCCGGTCAGGCGGCGATTGACCATTTCCACCGCGGCGACCTCGATGATGCGATGCCCCTGGTTGGGGTCGAGACCGGTGGTTTCGGTATCCAGGATGATTTGACGCATGGGAAACCGGTCCGGTTCTAGTGTTGTTGTACCTGCAGGACGCCCTGGTTGGCCAGCGCGTCCGCACGCTCGTTCTCGGGATGCCCGGCGTGGCCGCGGACCCAGTTCCATTCGATGCGATGCAGTTGCGCCAATTGGTCGAGGCGCTGCCACAGATCCTGGTTCTTCACCGGCTTGCCTTCGGCGGTGCGCCAGTTGCGGCGCTTCCAGCCGGGCATCCATTCGCTGATGCCCTTCTGCACGTACTGCGAATCGGTGTGCACGGCGACGCTCGACGGCTGCTTGAGCTGTTCCAGTGCGCGGATCACTGCGGTCATTTCCATGCGGTTGTTGGTGGTGTCGGGTTCGCCGCCGAAGATTTCCTTGCGGTGCGGGCCGGCAACCAGCAGGGCCCCCCATCCGCCCGTGCCCGGGTTGCCCTTGCAGGCGCCGTCGCTGTAGATATGTATGGTGTGTTCAGCGGTCACGACGCATCCGGTACTGTTTGAGATTGATCACCTTGGCCGCGGGCGACAGCAGGCGTTGCGCCACCGGCGTCATCCACTGCGGCTGGATGATGTTCATGCCCTGCACGCGCTTCACCGCCTGCAGGAAATACACGCCGCCCCCCATCGCCCACCAGCGGTCGCCGGCCGGTTCCATGAAACGCAGCCGGCGCAGCCAGTTCTCGCGGTTGATGGGCGGACGATAGCAGCACATGCTGCCCGCCGCCACTTCCATGCCGAGCAGCGCCATCCAGTCCTTCACCCGTGAAATGTTGAGGAAATTGCCGTTCCACGGGAAGCCGCGTTCACCGCCCTGCAGCCGGCGCGCCAGGCCCCACAGGCTGCGCGGGTTGAAGCCGGCCAGGACGAGCCGGCCCTCGGGCCGCAGTACGCGTCCGGCTTCGCGCAGAACCTGGTGGGGGTTGGCGCTGTATTCGAGCGCATGGGGCAGCAGCAGCAGGTCGAGCGAATGACTCTCGAACGGCAGGAACATCGGGTCGGCCAGCACGTCGGCCCCCTCCACTTCGCAGCGCACGCGCAGCGGAATGCGGCTGTTGCGCAGGAAATCGATGTGCTGCAGGCCGACCTGCACGGCATTGAAGCCGAACACATCCGACACGGCATTGTCGAAATAACGCTGCTCGCGGAACAGCAGGTGCTGCCCCAGCGGCGTCTCGAACCATTCCGCATTCTGCTTGGATAACATGGCGATTTCCCCCGGCCCGACTCTGCGATGTTGACCCTGATTCCCCTGCCCGCGTTCGACGACAACTACATCTGGGTGTGGCACGACGCCCGCCATGCCGTCGCCGTCGACCCCGGCGACCCGGCGCCGCTGATCGCCTACCTCGACGCGCACGGCCTTGCGTTGACTGCGGTGCTCATCACCCACCATCACCGCGATCATACTGGCGGCAACCTCGCGCTGCGTCAACGCTACGGCTGCGCCATCCATGGCCCCGACAATCCGCGCATCCCCGGCATCACCCACAGCGTGCGCGCCGGCGACGTGCTCGACTTCGCTGCGCCCGCGCTGCACTTCGATGTGCTGGCCACGCCGGGGCACACGCTCGATCACCTCAGCTACGTCGGCCACGGCAGTCTCTTCTGCGGCGATACCGTGTTCGGCTGCGGCTGCGGACGGCTGTTCGAGGGCGACGCAGCGACCATGGCAGCGAGCCTGGACGCCATCCTCGCCCTGCCCGATGCTACCCGAGTCTGCTGCGCGCATGAATACACGCTGACCAACATCGCCTTCGCGAAGACCCTAGACGGCGACAATCCGGCCCTGCTCGAACGCGAACGCCGGGACCGGGCCGCGCGCGCCGCCGGCAGGCCGACCCTGCCGTCGACCCTCGCCCTGGAAAAGGCGACCAACCCCTTCCTCCGCTTTCACGAGGCCGGGATGGCGCACTTCGCGGCCCGCTGGCTGGGCCGCCCGCACCCCGCGCCGCACGAAGTGTTCGGGGCAATCCGCGCGGCCAAGGACGCCTGGGACGCCGGACAGCCCTAGTCCAGAGGTTGACCATGACCCGCTCAGGCCTATACGATGGAGCCTTGTCGAGCACGGGAGCGTGGTTTGCCCGGAATGTCCCTCAACCGGTTCGCCCTGGCCGTCGCGGTCCTGGCGCTCAGCGTGTCGGCCCACGCGGCCGATCAGACCGCCGGTCTCCAGTCCCTGCAATGGCTTCCCGCAACATCGCTGGAGCCTGCCGCGCCTGATGACGCCGACGCGGCTGCCACGGCCGACGTCTGGCAGCGCATTCGCGACGGCTTCAAATTCGACGCCTCGGCCGAGCAGAACCCCCTCGTTTCCGCGCAGACCGCCTGGTACGCCGCGCGCCCGGATTACGTGCGCCGCATCGTCGAACGCGCCCGGCGCTATCTGTATCACATCGTGCAGGAAGTCGACCGTCGCGCCATGCCGACGGAAATCGCGCTCCTGCCCATGATCGAGAGCGCCTTCAACCCCTCTGCGCTCTCGCCTTCCGACGCTTCCGGCATCTGGCAGTTCGTGCCCGCCACCGGACGTCTCTACGGCCTGAAACAGAACACCTGGTACGACGGTCGCCGCGACTTCACCGCCGCCACCAGCGCCGCGCTCGACTACCTGGGCAAGCTCTACCTCGATTTCGGCGACTGGCAGCTCGCCCTGGCCGCCTACAACTGCGGCGAAGGCTGCGTCGCCCGCGCCATCCAGAAAAACGTCGCGCAAGGCCTGCCGACCGACTACGCCAGCCTGCCGCTGCCGGCCGAGACGCGCAATTACGTGCCCAAGCTGCTGGCGATGAAGGCCCTCGTGCGCGAGCCCGAAAAATTCGGCCTCGCGCTGGCGCCTCTGCCCAACGCGCCCTACTTCGACCAGGTCACGGTGCGGGTGGCGAGCATCGACGTGCAGTCGGCCGCGCGTCTCGCCGGCATGAGCCGCGACGAATTCCTCGCCCTCAACGCCGCTTTTCCGCGCAAGCTGATCCGCTCGGACACCCCGGTCAACCTGCTGGTCCCGGCCGGCAAGGCCGACGACTTCGAACGCAAGCTGCAAAGCGGAGACTGGGACAGCTGGCAGCCCTATACCGTGCAGCGCGGCGAACGCCCGGACGCCGTGGCGAAGCGCCTGGGCGTCGACGTCGAACGCCTGCAGTCGCACAACCAGTTCCATCTCAAGCGCGGCAAGTTCGCCCAGACGCAGACGATCCTGGTGCCGGTGAAAGGCCGTGCCGCGGCCGTCACCTCCACGGCAGAGCCGGAGGCGACCAGCAGCTACGTCGTGCAGCGGGGCGATACACTGTTCGGCATCGCGCGCAACCGCGGGCTGACCGTGGCGCAGATCAACGCGGCGAACCCGCAGCTCGACGGCGCGATCCAGCCGGGCCAGACGCTCAGGCTGCCGGCCGGTACCGAACCCGACACCCTGTCCGAGGAACCCAGCCCGGTGCGCAAGGTCGCCTTCAAGCCCCGCGCCGCGAAGGCTGCCACACCGCAGCATTACAAGGTCCGGCGCGGCGACACCCTGCACGCCATCGCCGACCGCTACGATGTCAGCCTCGCCGAGCTCAAGTCGTGGAATCCCGGTTTGCGCAAGGTTTCCGCCATCCGTCCCGGACAGCGCATCGTCGTCCGCCAGCACTGAACCCGCCGCTGCCTGACGCCAGCCGCTGATCCCCGCGTCAATCGGGCGGCGGCGGCTCCGACTTGTCCGACATCAGGAATCCCATGCCCACCGCGGCCACCACCATCCACAACACCGCGGCCCAGATGCCCAGGGCTTCCGACAGCGGCCCCATGTAGACCAGCAGCAGCATCGCCACCACCAGGATGCCGTTACCGATCCAGAAATACGGTGAACGTTCAGGGACTTTCATACGGTCTCGCTTCCTCCCGACAAGGTGTGTTCCACCCAATGACAGCGCACGCTGTGGCCCGGGCCCAGTGTCGTCGGCCCCGGATACTGCTGCCGGCACACGGCGCTCGCATGCGGACAACGCGGATGAAAATGACAGCCGGCAGGCGGATCGAGCGGCGACGGCTGGTCGCCGGCAAGGCGAAGCACCGGCGTGTCCGCGTGCTCGATGCGCGGCACGGCGGCGACCAGCGCCTGCGTATAGGGGTGGCGCGGCGCGCGCATCACCTCGGCGGCGGGTCCGCTTTCGACGATGCGGCCGAGATACATCACGGCCACCTCGTGGGCCAGATAATCGACCACGGCCAGATTGTGGGTGATGAAGAGATAGGCCAGCCCCAGCGCCTCCTGCAGGTCCTTCAACAGATTGAGAATCTGGGCCTGCACCGATACGTCGAGTGCGCTGGTCGGCTCGTCGCAGATCACCAGGCGCGGCGACACGGCCAGCGCGCGGGCGATGGCGATGCGCTGACGCTGGCCGCCGGAGAAGGCATGCGGATAGCGTGCGCCGGCATCGTCCGGCAGGCCGACCTGCTTCAACAGGCGGGCAACGATCTCGCGCCGCCCGGCGGACGCGCCGACGTCAAGCGCATCCATGCCTTCGAGCAGGATGTCGGCGACGCGCATGCGCGGATTGAGCGAACTGAACGGATCCTGGAACACCATCTGCACCTGCCGCCTGATGGCCGCCAGGTTGTCGTCGGTGATGGTCTCGGCGTTGAGTCGCACGCTGCCAGCGGTAGGTTCGATCAGGCGCAACAGCGCCTTGCCGACCGTGGTCTTGCCGCAGCCGGATTCGCCGACCAGCGCGAGCGTGCGGCCGGCAGGCAGGGCAAGGCTGACGCCGTCGACCGCGCGCACGTAGCCGACCGTGCGCTGTAGCAGGCCGCGTCGAATCGGGAAATGCACCTTGAGGTCCTCGACCTGCAGGAGGACGTTTCCGCGCTGCGCGGCGCTCGCCCTATCCGGCGTGCCACGCGCGGCCATCCTGTCGACGGCCGGCAGCTGTCCGGCGAAGTGGCAGCGCACGCGCTGCGCACCGAGGGTCTGCCAGGCCGGCGACTCCAGCCGGCAGCGTGCGGCGGCATACGGGCAGCGCGGCGCGAAGCGGCATCCATGCCGGACGTCGCCCAGCCGGGGCACCTGGCCGGGAATGGTGGCCAGTCGCCCGCCTTCGCCGGGCCGGGGCAAGGCCTCGAACAGCATGCGGCTGTAGGGATGCTGCGGCGCCGCAAAGAAATCCGCCCGGCTACCCTCCTCCAGCAATTCGCCGGCATACATCACGCCGACGCGGTCGGCGTTCTCGGCCACGACGCCGAGGTCGTGCGTGATGAGCAGCATGCCCATGTTGCGTTCGCGCTTCAGGCGTCGCAGTACGTCGAGCACCTGTGCCTGGATGGTCACGTCGAGTGCGGTGGTCGGCTCGTCGGCGATGAGCAGTTCGGGTTCGCCGGCCAGCGCCATCGCGATCATCATGCGCTGGCGCAGGCCGCCGGACAGTTCGAAGGGATAGCTGTCGAGGCGCCGCGCCGGATCGGGCACCCCGACAGCGTCGAGCAGGGCGCGCGCGGCATCGGAGGCCGCCCTGCCGGCCAGTCGCCGATGCAGCCCCAGCGCCTCGACGATCTGGTCGCCCACGCGCATCACCGGGTTCAGCGCCAGCATCGGCTCCTGGAAGATCATCGCCATGCGTCCGCCGCGCACGCGCCGCATTTCCTGCTCCGCCAGTGCGCGCACATCGGTCTCGCCCAGACGGACCGTACCCGACGCCAGGCGGCCGCCGTCCGGCAACAGCCGCATGAGGGAAAGCGCCGTCATCGATTTGCCGCAGCCCGATTCGCCGAGCAGCGCATAGGTCTCGCCGGCGGCAATGGCGAACGTGACACCGTCGACGACGCGCGCGCCGCCGATCTCGGTGGCGAGGTTCCCGACCTGCAGCAGCGCGCTCATCGCCTGCCTCCCGCCCGCGGATCGAAGGCGTCGCGCACGCCGTCGGCGAACAGGTTGGCGGCCAGCACCAGCGCGAACATGAAGGCGAAGGCCGCGCCGAGCTGCCACCACACCACCGGCTCGCGTGCGAGTTCGAGGCGCGCGCCGTTGATCATGTTGCCCCAGCTGTACATGCTCGGATCGACGCCGACGCCGACGTAGGACAACACCGCTTCGGCCAGGACCAGGCCGGAAAAATCGAGCACGATGGCGATGAGCACAAGATGGAACACGTTGGGGAAGATATGGCGCGCGATGATGCGGGCGTGCGACACACCGAACGCGCGCGCGGCCTCCACGTAGTCCAGCGTGCGCAGCTTCAGCGATTCGCCGCGCAGCAGGCGCGCGAGGCCGGTCCAGCTCGTCATGCCCATGATGATGCACAGGGCCAGCAGGCGGATGTCGGCACGTGCCGCCGCCGTGTCGAACACTTCGGGCCTCGATTCGATGTACACCTGCACGATCAGCACCGCCGCCGCGATCAGCAACACGCCGGGGATGGAGTTGAGCACCGTGTAGAGGTACTGGATCACGTCGTCCGCCCAGCCCCGGAAATACCCGGCCGCAATGCCGAGTCCGACCGCGAGCGGCAAGGTCACCAGTGTCGTCAGCGTGCCGATGACGAGGCCGGTACGGATGCTCTTGAGGCTGATGTAAAGCACGTCCTGCCCCACCTTGTCGGTCCCCAGGACGTGGTAGCCCGCCGCCAGATGGATCAATACGCCAGCCGTCATCGCGAGTAGCAGCAGCAGGGCCACCAGTGTGCGTCCCGGCCAGCCGAGCCGGCCCTCGCCCAGTGCGGTCAGCCAGCTGCCGATCCCCTGCCTGCGCCGATGCGCCAGAGCCGCGGCCAGCGCCCCCAGCAGCAGCAGACCCGCCGCCAGCCCCTGGCCGATGCCGAGCAGCACGCGCTGCAGGATGTCGGGACCGCGCGCCGCTGCGTCCGCCAGATGCGCGCCGCCGAATTGCAGGCGCGGGTGGGCGCGCACGACATGGCCGTCGCGCTCGACGAATTCCTTGGCGTAGAGCTGCATCGCCAGCGGCGCCGAATAGGTTTTTTCCTGCTCGGTGCGCAGCGTGCCGACCAGGGCGTCGAACGCCGACAGCACCTCGACCGCATACTGCGGCTTGCCGGGCGGACTGTCGGGCAGCCGTTCGCGGTAATGCAGCGAATCGAGCAGGCCGATGACGACGAATACCGCGAGCACCAGCGCCGCCCCGGCCGCCATCGGCCGCCGCGCGACCTCGGCCCAGGGCGCGCGCAGGTGGTCGTGGCGGCGGATGAACACCACCAGCGCGATCGTCGCCGCGAGCAGCGCGTAGATCAGCGCATCGGTCCAGAGGATCACGGGCTGGATGCCGTTCATTGCAGTCTCACCCTGGGGTCGGCCCAGGCATAGGAAAGATCGGTGAGGATGAGGCCGACGATGTAGAGCACCGCACCGAGGAAGACCATCGCCCGCACCACGGCGAAGTCCTGCGCCTGGATGGCGTCGATGGTGTAGCTGCCCAGGCCCGGGATGCCAAAGAAGGATTCGGTGATGAGGCTGCCCATGAACAGCGTTGGAATCACCACCACCGCCCCGGTGAGGATGGGGATCATGCCGTTCTTCAGCACGTGGCGGAACAGCACGCGGCCTTCCGACAGGCCCTTCGCGCGGGCAGTGCGCACGTAGTCCCTGCCGATTTCTTCGAGAAAGATGGTGCGATACCAGCGCGCACCGCTGCCAATGCCGGAGACCACGCCGACCAGCACCGGCAACAGGACGAACTTCAGCCCGTCCAGCCCGCCGGCGAAACCGGAAATCGGCAGCAGGTTCCACAGCTTGGCGATGAAATACTGCCCGGCGATGATGTAGAACAGGCCGGAGATCGACATCAGCACCACGCACAGCACCACGCCCCACAGGTCGAGATAGGTGGTGCGGAAGAACACCATCAACAGTGCAAAGCTGATGTTGACCAGCAGGCCGATGACGAACACCGGCAACGCGATCGCCAGGCTGGGCCCCATGCGGGTCTTGATTTCGTTGCCGATGTCGCGGCCGTCGTCGCCCTTGCCGAACTCGAATGCGAACATCGCCGCCGAATGCCTGAAGAAGATCGTGTCGGTGAACTGCGCGCTGCCCTGCGCCGCGCGGTTCAGCAGCAGAGGCTTGTCGTAGCCGTGTTCGACCTTCCAGCGTTCGATCGCTTCCGGCGTGACGTGCTTCACCCCGAGCTGCAGACGCGCCATGTCGTCCGGCGTATTGACCACGAAGAACAACGCGAAGGTCAGCAGGTTCACCCCGACGAGGATGGGAATGGCGTAAAGGATGCGGCGCAGGATGTAGGAAAGCATGATCAGATCATCTCATCCAGCAGTGCGCGCAACGACCGTCCGTTCGCCGAAAGCAGCCAGGCCAGCGCGCAGCCATTCAGGGTCGCGGTAAACCAGAAGGCGAACTGGAACGCACGCTTCCTCGATTTGTGCCGCAGCAGTTGCTGCGCGATCACGGCACCGGGCCAGCCGCCGGCGATGCCCAGCAGCAGCAGGTTCCTTTCGGGAATTCGCCAGCGTCCGCGTTCTGCCGCGTGCTTGTCGATTGCGTATGCCAGGAAGGTGAACAGGCCGAGCAGACCATAGGCGCCGGCCACGATCGGCGGCATCCGCCCCGACCAGGCCAGGATCGCCAGCAGGGATACAAACGACAGCACGACCAGGGCGGGCAGGATGTCGATGCGCAGTTCAAGGCCGGCCGGCTTCTCGTACGCCAGACACACATTCACGGCACAGCAGCGTCCCCGGGCATCGCTGCCCAGCTCGTAGCTGACCCGCGCATCTTTCAACGGGCGATACTGCCGGTCCGGGAAGTCGCGCACATGCAGGAAGACCGGCGCCCCTCCCATCGCGGGCGCGACGAACCCGTATCCCTTGTCTGCGTTCCAGCTGAGGATCCTGCCCTGATATCTCATGAGCGGCCTTTCTCGTGCCGGCGCCAGGCGAATGCCGCGGGTGCGATCAGGGCGACCAGGGCGACGGCGCCCAGCAGGATGGGCCACAGCACGGGCCGGTTCCACTCGGCGCGCTTTTCGGCACGCCGGGCCGCATCGACGCGACGATACTTGAGCGTGTTGTTCGCCATCAGGTTGGGCTTCACGTTCCCGACCCAGTCGTGACGCAAGCCGAAGGACTTGGGATAGTAGGCAAACACCCAGGGGGCGTCGCGCCGCACGATCTCCAGCATCTGTTCGATGACAGCCTGGCGTTCCGGTCCGTTCTCCATGTCCTTCATGCGTTCGAACAGGCGGTTGAATTCCGGGTTGTCGTAGTTGGCTGCATTCTCGCCGCCCCTGGCGACTTTCTTGTTGGGCCCGTAGAGCAGGAAGAAGAAATTCTCCGGATCGGGATAGTCGGCGTTCCAGCCCCACTCGAAAAGCTGGACGTTGCCCTTGCGCATCTTGTCCTGGAAGCGGTTGTAGTCGGTTCCGCGCACCACGAGCTGGACGTTGATCCGGTCGAGCTGCTTCTTGATCCAGTCGAGCCGCGATTTGGCATCCGGCCCGCTGGCCATGGTGTCGAAATAGAGCACCAGCGGCTCGCCGCTGCTGGCGTTGCGACCGTTGGGGTAGCCCGCTTCAGCCAGCAGCCGCCGGGCATCGGCCAGCGGACGGCGGACAATCCTGTCACCCTGCGCGCGGTAGACATAGGGATTCAGCCCCCCCACGCCGTCGACATGACCGAAGATGCCGGGCGGGATCGGTCCCTGGGCGGGAATGCCCCGTCCATTGAGGAAGATGGAAATGTATTCCTCGTAGTCGAGCGCGATGGAGATCGCCTGACGCAGTTTTTGCTGCGCGGGTGAAAGTCCGCCCACGACGGGATCGAGCATGTTGAAGCCGACGTACCAGAGCGAGGTCAGCACGGTGGTGACGAGATGGATGTCCTTGTCGCGCATGCTGTCGGTGAGTCGCGGATCGCCGCCGGCGGAAAACTGCACGGCCTGGTCGAAACTGTCCGAGCTGATGCCGGAGCTGTCGTAATAGCCCTGCAGGAACTTGCTCCAGTACGGGATCGTTTCCTTTTCCAGCGTGAACACCGCACCGTCGACCAGGGGCAGGGGTTTGCCGGCGTCGGCCAGCAGGCCCGTCCTGCGGTCCTCGGCTTCGCCTTCGGCGGGATAGGTTTCGCCGTGGAAATAGGGATTCCTCGACAGCACCATGCGGCGGTTGGGGTCGTTCTCGGTGAGGTAGAAAGGTCCGGTGCCGACCGGCTGCCAGTCGAGCGTCAGATTGCGATCGGCCATGCCGGGCTGCGCGTAGAAGACTTCGGCCTCCCAGGGAATCGGCGCGAAGAACGGCATCGCCAGCCAGTAGAGAAACTGCGGGTACTTGCCCTTGACGCGGATGCGATACGTATAGCGGTCGAGCACCTGTGCGCCGGAAAGCAGAAACGCGTTCAGGTCGGGTTCGCGTTCGGGATGGGCCTTCGAGGCCTGCTCCAGCGCGTCGCCCAGTTCCTTCAGTCCGACGATGTGCTCGCTCATCAGGCCGAAGATCGGCGACGCCACGCGCGGATTCGCCAGTCGCTTGATCTCGTAGACGTAGTCGGCAGCGACCAGTTCACGGCTGCCGACGTGGCGGAAATCCCGCACCTGGCTTTTGCCCGCCACGTCTTCCGCCCGCAGGGCATGGTAGCGATAGCGGCCCGCTGCATCCTGCGCGAACGCGGGATGCGGCTGATAGCGGATGCCGGGCCTGATCCGAATGTCGTACACGCTCTCGGCGATGAGGGCGGCGGGCGCATCGTCCGGCAAAGGCCGGCCGGCGGCATCGAGATAACGCGGCCTGGGCACGGCTTCCGCGGTCAGCGGAATCAGTTCGTAGGGGCGCTTGAGGAAGTGGTACTGCAGAGGCGGCTCGTAGATCTGGCCGGTGAACTCGACTTCGTTCTCGCTGTAGGAACGCGCCGGGTCGAGATGCTTGGGGCGTTCGGAGAAGGCGCTGTAGACGACGTTGGCCTGCGCGGCGCTGCCCGGATAGGGATCGTTCCAGTTGTCGGAGCAGCCAGCGGACAGGCTCGCGCTGACGCACAACAGGAGGGCCCACAAACGTGTCATGCCGCAAGTGTACCCAAGCCGGTCGCCATCGTCAGCCGTTATAATTCGGGCACTTCAACTCACACGAGACCATCATGGGCTTTCTTGCGGGCAAACGCATCCTCATCACCGGCGTCATCTCCAATCGCTCCATTGCCTACGGGATCGCAGGTGCCTGCAGGCGCGAAGGCGCCGAACTCGCCTTCACCTACCAGGGCGAACGCATCAAGGACCGGGTGAGCGAATTCGCCGCCGAATTCGGCTCCAGTCTGGTGTTCCCGTGCGACGTATCGAGCGACGAACAGATCACGGATCTCTTTGCTGCGCTCGGCCAGCACTGGGACAGCCTCGACGGCCTGGTGCATTCCATCGCCTTCGCCCCCAAGGAAGCGCTGGCCGGCGATTTTCTTTCCGCCGTGACGCGCGAGAACTTCCGCATTGCGCACGACATCAGCTCCTACAGTTTCGCCGCGCTGGCGAAGGCCGCCCTGCCCATGATGGAAGGCCGCCCGGCCTCGCTGCTCACTTTGTCTTACCTTGGTTCCATCCGTACCGCACCCAACTACAACGTGATGGGGCTGGCCAAGGCCAGCCTCGAGTCGGGCGTGTACTACATGGCGCAGAGCCTCGGCCCCAAGGGCATCCGCGTCAACGCGGTGTCGGCCGGGCCGATCAAGACCCTGGCCGCGTCCGGCATCGCCAATTTCGGCGAGAAGCTCGATCTCGCCGCCAAGAATTCGCCCCTGCGCCGCAACGTGACCATCGAGGAAGTCGGCAACGCGGCCGCCTTCCTGCTTTCCGATCTGGCCTCCGGCATCACCGGCGAAATCACCTACGTCGACGCCGGCTTCAACACGACGATGGGCGCCTCCGATTGATCCACGTCATGCATGGATCAATCCAGCACGCATGAAAAACGCGCCGGTCGGCGCGTTTTTCATTGCAGGGCAACCACAACACCTCAGCGCCCCTCGATCGCATCCGGACGGATATTGATCTTCTGCCCCGCCTTCACCAGCGTCAGCATGGCTTTCATGTCGGCACGCTGTTGCGCCTGCACGAGCCCCGACTCGATCGAGGCGGCAAGCATGGGGTCGCTCGTTGCCGGGTCCAGCACGCGCGTGACGCGCACGATACGATAGCTTCCGTCGGCGCGGGCGAAGCCCGCGTAGGCCGGCAGCTTGTCTGCTTTCGCGCGGAACACCGCGCGGGCGCCGGCCGCATCGAGGATCTCGCCAGGCTGACGTCCGACCACCTTGAACGCCGACCAGGCGAGACCAGGTTCGTCGCCCTTTTCCAGGCTCTGGATCGTGGATTCGCCCTTGCGCTTCAACAGGCTCGCAGTCTGCTCGGCGCGCAGGCTGGACTCGATCGCGGACGACACCTCGGCCAGCGGCTTGAGACGCGCAGGCCGTACCTCGGTCACCCGTGCAGCCACCAGCGTGCCGGGTTTAACCTCGATCGCCTCGGTGTTCTGCTTGCTCTTGACGGATTCCGGGCTGAACAGGGCTTCGGCCAGCGCCGCATTGTCGAACGGCGGCGGTGCCGATTTCGCGGTCATCCAGTCCGATTGCCGAATCGTCAGCTTGGTCGCACTGGCAGCGGGTTGCAGCGAACCGGCATTCTCGTATACCAGGTTGCCGAAGTTTTCCGCCATGTCGGCAAACTGTTTCTGAGCCTGCTGCTTGCGCAGGCTGTCGACGACTGCAGCCCGCACCTGCGCAAGCGGCGCGGTCTGCGCAGGATGGATCGCATCGAGCCGGATGATGTGATAGCCGAAATCGCTCTCGACGGGCCCACGAATCTCACGCGGCTTCATGCCGAACACCGCGTCCTCGAACGGTTTGACCATCATGCCGCGCGCAAACTGGCCGAGACTGCCGCCCTGGGCTGCGGAACCGGGATCCTGCGATTCCTTGTGTGCCAGTTCGGCGAAGCGGTCCGGCGTCTTGAGCAGCGTCTGATAGAGCGCGGTCGCCTTGGCCTTGGCCCTGGCGCGCGTGGCCGCGTCGGCGTTTTTATCGACTGCGATCAGGATATGGCTCGCGCTGCGCTGTTCGGGCTGGCCGAATTCGGCTGCGTGCGCGGCGTAGTAGTCCGCAACCGCCTGATCGCTCACCGCAATGCCGGCTGCAACCGTAGCCACGTCTAGCACGGCGTATTCGGCCCGGATCTGCTGCGGTTCGGTGAATGTGGCCTTGTTGGCGCTGTAGTAGCGCTCGATATCGGCCGGCGTAATCTTCACTTCGCCTGCCACCGAGGCCGGCGCGATATCCACCCAGGAAATCTCGCGCTGCTGCGCCACCAGCCTGGCAATCTGCGCCGCGACTTCGCGCGAGGGAAAGCTGGCCAGGGTGACCGGGCTCGCGAGGGTTTCCAGCATGAATCCCTGGCGCAGTTCGTTCTCGAATTGCACCGGGGAGCGGCCGTTCTGGCGCAGCACGGCCTCATAGCGCGTCCGCGAGAACTTGCCGTCCTCCTGGAAGGCCGGGATTTGCGCGAGCACCGCCGCAACATAGGCATCCGGCGTCAGGATGCCCAGCTTCTGCGCATCCTGCAGCATCGCCGACCGGTCGATCAGGCTGTCCAGGACCTGCTTGCGGAAATCCTTCGTCTCGGTCACGGCGGGATCGAACGCAGGCCCCATCGATTCGCGCATGCGGTCCGCCTGCGTCCTGACCTCGTTGGCCAGCGCATCACGGCTGATCCCGATGTCGCCGACCTCGGCAATCATGCCGCTGCGCTTGTCGCCTTTCATGTATGAATCGACGCCAAACAGGGCAAATGTAATCGCGATCAGGCCGAGGATGACTTTGGCCAGCCACCCCTGCGCATGCTTGCGTATTGCTTCGAGCACGGTTTACTCCAGAAAATCTTCGAACGCGCATTCTCGCGCACTTTGCACGCTGCGTCTCGTCTTGCGGCACCGGAAATGCCGTTGCCGAAATGAAAAAAGGCGAACTTGCGTTCGCCTTTTTGGTGTTGGCGGAGTGGACGGGACTCGAACCCGCGACCCCCGGCGTGACAG
>WBZX01000390.1_pt1 | contig 40871 bp, 37 predicted proteins | sample 5204211 | NCBI WGS metagenome assembly WBZX01 (sample SAMN12344362, study PRJNA552823) | activated sludge metagenome | biome: Activated sludge suspended growth; feature: Nitrification reactor; material: Wastewater; isolation source: activated sludge from nitrification reactor of wastewater...
GATGGAGGCGCTGCGCGAGCGGCTGCAGCCCTGAGGCCGGCTCGTGCGGCCGGCGCTGCTCGTCCCCCTGGCGATCGCCGAACCCGCAAGGCGCCGCCCGGACGTGCGCCTCACCGCCATCGCCGCACGCGAGCCCGTGGTGAAGGCGTTTACTGCAATCAACGAGGCTGGTGCCCGCACGGCTGCGGATGCCAGCGCCGCGCGCTGGAAGCAGGGCAAACCGCTGTCGCCGATCGACGGCATGCCGCTTGCCATCAAAGACCTGCTCGAAACCAAAGACATGCCGACCGAGATGGGTTGCGCCGCATTCAAAGGAAATTTTCCCAAGCGCGATAATGCGGCCGTCTGGGCGCTGCGCCAGGCGGGTGCGGTGATCCTCGCCAAGGCCGTGACGGCAGAGCTGGGCGGTTCGCACCCCGGCGCCAGCACCAATCCCTTCGATCCCGCGCGCACGCCCGGCGGCTCCTCCTCGGGGTCGGCCGCCGCTGTGGGCGCCAACATGGTTCCGGCTGCAATCGGCACCCAGGTCGGCGGGTCGATCATTCGGCCCGCAGCCTATTGTGGAAACTTCGCACTGAAGCCGACGCAGGGCGGCATCAACCGCGGCGAACGCCAGGCGACCAGCCAGAGCACGCATGGCCCCCACGCCGGCAGCCTGGAGGATATGTGGCAGGTCGCCATCGAGATCGCACAGCGTGCCGGCGGCGACCGCGGCGCGGTCGGCTTGATGGGTCCCTCGACCCTGCCGGTTTCGTCGAAGCCCAACCGGCTGATCGTGCTCGAAACCGAGGGCTGGCCCGATGTCGATGCGGCGACCAAGGATGGCTTCGAAGCCGTGCTGAAACAGCTCCGCGATGCGGGCGTGGCCCTGATACGGCGCAAGGACCATCCACTGGTCGAAGCGCTGGAGCAGTCGATCGCTAATGGCCGCGCAGTGTGCAACGGCGTAACGAGCTGGGAAAACCGCTGGGGCCAGCGCGGCATCGTCGACAACAATCCGGCCGGCGTCAGCGAGCGCGCCAAGGCCACTCTCGCCAGAGCCGAGGCGATGACGCCGGACGACTATCGCGCCGCCCTGCTCGCCCGCCAGACCGCGCAGCAGACCCATGCGCTGCTGGCCTCGCTGGCCGATGCGGCGATAACGCTTGCCTGCCCCGGACCGGCGCCACTCTGGTCGGGCGACGTGCCGGGCCAGCCGCTGGCACCGCGGCCGACCGGCGATTTCGTCTTCAATGCGCCGAGCTCGATGCTCTTCGCGCCGGTTGTAACGGTGCCGCTAATGAGCGTCGACGGCATGCCCGTCGGCGTCCAGCTCATGGGCCAGCAACACGAGGACGCCCGGGTGACCGGCCTCGCGCGCTGGCTCTCCGAAAACGTGAAGCGCGTGGCTACTCGGGCTTGAGACCCAGCGCCACGACGCGCGGGATCAGAATGCCCTTCTGCTTCTCGTAGTCGGCCGTGACCTCCTCGTGGTTCAACGGCTTCTCGACGAGACCGAACCCCTGCATCATCTTGCGGCCGGGCTCGGAATCGGCACCGGCAACCCAGAGGTCGGACATCTTCTTCACGACCTCTTTGGGCGTGGCCGCGGGCGCTGCGAGCGCCAGCCAGCCCCAGAAGGTGAAGGAGTCGTCGTCGAAACCCTGCTCGCGCGAGGTCGGCACGTCAGGCAGTTGAGAGGCGCGCACCTTGGAGGGGGCCACGATACCGCGGATATCACCCTTCACCAGAAGCGCGTTCATCGCCTGCGGGCTGCCCATCGCGGCCTGCAGCGAACCGGCACCCATGTCCTGCCACATCGGCGCTTCGCCCTTGTAGGTCACGATCTCCATCTTGAGGCCGTACTTCTCGTTCAGCGCTTGAGCGAAGATGTGCGCAGACGATCCCAGCGCCCACGAGCCGAAGTTCACCTTGTTGGTGCGCGCGTAGCCGATGAAGTCCTTGAGGTTCGTCACTGGCACCGACTTGTGCACCACCACCGGCAGAACGCCCGAGGGAGTTCCCGAGACAATCGTGAAATCCTTGTCCGGATTGAAGCCCAGCGTCTTGAAGAGGACGCGGTTCTGAATCAGCGTGCTCGAAACCGAGTGCAGAAACGTGTGGCCGTCGGCCGGCGCACGAGCGACCATCGCCGCACCGATATTGCCGCTGGCGCCCGGCTTGTTGTCGATCAGGACCTGCTGGCCGGTCGCCTGGCTGACATGCTGGCCGAAAGCGCGCGCGATGCCATCGGTCAGGCCACCCGCCGGAAAATTAACTACGATGGTGATCGGCTTGGTGGGCCAGGTGCCTTGAGCACGGACGATGGACGGCGCCGAAAGCGTCAGGCCGGCGGCTGCGCCCGTGCGCAGCAGCCCGCGGCGGGTCGTGATCAAGTTCGGCATTGCCTCATGTCCTCCAGAGCGTTTTTTTCGCGGCGATGCATAGCGACCGCGTTTACAGGCCGCTAGGCTGTGTAAATGCACCTTTCTCCGCAAAGCGAAACGCGTAGTCGCTGGGCGGGGCGCGCAGGGATTGCTAAGACCATGCCCCCGAAACCGGCACTTACCAGGGAAGAACGTCCATGTCCGACGCTGTCATCCGCTCCATAGAGGGGCGCATCGGTATCCTCACCATCAACAATCCGCCGGTGAACGCGCTGGCGGCGGCCGTCCGCGACGGCATCAAGGAAGGCATCGACGCCTTCGCCCAGGATGCCAATGTCGACGCCATCGTGCTGATTGGCGGCGGTCGCACCTTCATTGCCGGCGCCGACATCCGCGAGTTCGGCAAGCCCCCCAAGGGCGCCAACCTGAACGACGTCATCGCCACGATGGAAAATTCGCCCAAGCTGATCGTGGCCGCGCTGCACGGCACGCCCCTGGGTGGCGGCCTCGAAACCGCGCTCGGCGCCCACTATCGCGTGGCCCTGCCCAGCACGCGCCTCGGCCTGCCGGAAGTCCATCTCGGCCTGCTGCCGGGCGCCGGCGGCACCCAGCGCCTGCCGCGCCTCACCGGCGCCAAGTATGCTCTCGATGCGATCCTCTCCGGCCGACACATCCCCGCCCCCGAGGCCAGGAACAAGGGCATCGTCGATGCCCTGATTGAGGGCGACGAGCTGCTGAAGGGCGCCGTCGCCCATGCCCAGATGCTGGTGGCCCAGAACGCGCCGCGGCGCCGGGTGCGCGACCTCAGCGCGACGCTGGAATCGCCCGACCTCTTCGCCGAGACCGAGAAGGCGATCGCTCGCAAGGCCCGCGGCTTCAAGGCGCCGTGGAACATCATCAAGTGCGTGCAGGCTGCGGTCGAACTGCCGTTCGACGAGGGCCTGAAGCGCGAGCGCGAACTCTTCGTCGAACTGCTGACCTCGTCGGAGTCGGCCGCGCAGCGCTACTACTTCTTCGCCGAGCGCGAGGCGGCCAAGGTGCTCGACGTGCCGTCGGACACGCCGCAGCGCCCGATCAAGACCGGCGGCATCATCGGTGCCGGCACCATGGGCGGCGGCATCGCCATGAACTTTGCCAATGCCGGCGTTCCCGTCACTCTCCTCGAAACCTCGCAGGAGGCGTTGGACCGCGGCCTGAAGACCATCCGCACCAACTACGAGAATACTGCCAAGCGCGGCGGCATGAAGGCCGAAGACGTCGAGAAGCGCATGGCGCTGATCACGCCGACGCTCAACTACGACGATCTCAAGGACGTCGATCTCGTTATCGAAGCGGTGTTCGAGACCATGGAGGTCAAGGAAGCGGTCTTCAAGAAGCTGGACGAGGTCGCCAAGCCGGGCGCCATCCTGGCCACCAACACCTCCGGCCTCGACGTCAACCAGATCGCCAACTACACGAAGCGGCCCGGCGACGTGATCGGCATGCACTTCTTCTCGCCGGCCAACGTCATGAAGCTGCTGGAAAACGTGCGCGGCAAGGCGACCGAGAAGGACGTCATCGCCACGGTGATGTCGTTCTCCAAGAAGATCGGCAAGATCCCCGTGCTCGTCGGCGTCTGCGAAGGCTTCGTCGGCAACCGTATGCTGCGCATGCGTGGCGTGCAGTCGGCCTACATGATGGAGGAAGGCGCCCTTCCCCAGCAGATCGACAAGGTGGTCTACGATTTCGGCTTCCCGATGGGTCCCTTCGCGATGAGCGACCTCGCCGGCAACGACGTGGGCTGGCGCATTCGCCAAGGCAAGAAGGAGAAGGAAAAGCGCAACGTGCGCTACACCGGCTACGTCGCCGACGCGATCTGCGAGCTTGGCCGCTTCGGCCAGAAGACCGGCGCGGGTTACTACAAGTACAACCTGCCCGACCGCACGCCGATCCCCGATCCCGAGGTCGAGAAGATCATCGAGGAGACCTCGAAGAAGCTCGGCATCACCCGCCGCGCCATCTCCGATCAGGAGATCATGGAGCGTGCGCTCTTCCCGATGGTGAACGAAGGCGCCAAGATTCTGGAAGAAGGCATGGCCCAGCGTGCGCTGGATATCGACGTGATCTGGGTGAACGGTTACGGCTGGCCGGTCTATCGTGGCGGGCCGATGTGGTGGGCAGACAATGTCGTGGGCCTCAAGACCATCCACGATGCCCTGCTGAGGTACCGCGATGCCTCTGGCGACCCGTTCTGGGAGCCCGCTCCGCTTCTCAAGAAGCTGGTGCAGGAAGGCAAGAAGTTCTCTACCGTCTGATCAATTCGAAACCGGAGGAAAATAAAATGGCTGATGCCGTTATCGTCTCGACTGCCCGCACGCCGATCGGCAAGGCATTCCGGGGCATCTTCAACGATACCCATGGCGCCGACATGGGCGCGCATGTGATCAAGCACGCCGCCGAGCGCGCCAAGGTCGACCTGGGCGAAATCGAAGACGTAATCATGGGCTGCGGCGCGCCGGAAGGCACGACCGGCTCGAACGTGGCACGCGTCGCGGCGATCCGTGCCGGCGCCCCGGTCAACGTCTCGGGCGTCACGGTGAACCGCTTCTGCTCCTCGGGCCTGCAGACCATTTCGATGGCCGCGCAGCGCGTGCTGGTCGACAAGGCCACCGTCGTCATCGGCGGCGGCCTCGAATCGATCTCGCTCGTCCAGGGCCCGCCGGGCGGCAACAAGAACCGTCTGGTCAATCCCTGGGTTCAGGAGCACGTCCCGGGCATCTATCACTCGATGATCCAGACCGCCGACACGGTCGCGGCCCGCTATAAGGTCAGCCGCGAAGCGCAGGACGAGTACTCCCTGCAGAGCCAGCTTCGCACCGCGGCGGCGCAGCAGGCCGGCAAGTTCGACGACGAGATCGTGGCGATGGAAACCGAGATGCTCGTCATCGACAAGAACACCAAAGAGACCTCGAAGAAGAAGACCAAGCTCACCAAGGACGAAGGCAATCGTCCCGACACGACCCTCGAAGGTCTCTCCAAGCTGCAGCCGGTCATGGGCCCCGACAAGTGGATCACCGCCGGTAACGCCAGCCAGCTCTCCGACGGCGCCTCGGCTGCGGTTGTCATGAGCGACGCCGAAGCCGCCAAGCGCGGTCTCAACCCGCTCGGCATCTACAAGGGCCTGGTCGTGGCCGGCTGCGAGCCGGACGAAATGGGCATCGGTCCGGTCTATGCCGTGCCGAAGCTCCTGAAGCGGTTCGGCCTCAAGATGGACGACATCGACCTCTGGGAGTTGAACGAAGCCTTCGCCGTGCAGGTGCTCTACTGCCGCGACAAGCTCGGCATCCCCAACGACAAGCTGAACGTCAACGGCGGCTCGATCTCGATCGGCCATCCGTTCGGCATGACCGGCGCGCGTTGCGTCGGCCATGCCCTGCTCGAAGGCCGTCGTCGCAAGGCCAAGAACGTCGTCGTCACCATGTGCATCGGTGGCGGCATGGGCGCGGCCGGCCTGTTCGAGGTCGTGCAGTAAGCGAGGCAACCGCGCGGCCTGTTCCCGCGCGACAATCCTGGCGGTGATGTCGATCTCGAGATCACCGCCCATGGTTTGCGCTTCGCCGACGAAGCCGACAGACTAACCGCAATACCTTGAAGCCGGATCTCTTCGATCCGGCTTTTTTGTGCCCTTTTTGGAAGCCGCGTGGAGCAACCATGATCTCACATATCCATATCGGCGTTGCCGACCTGGAGCGCGCCTGGCGCTTCTACAGTTCTGTCCTGCCTCACCTCGGACTGAAGGTCCGCTTCTACGAACCGGAAAGGGGCTGGGGTGGTTGGCAGGCCCCGGAGCGGACGCGGCCGCTTTTCCTAATCGGCCGTCCCTTCGATGGCGCGCCAGCCCATTGCGGCAACGGCCACATGACCGCCTTCCTTGCGCCGGATCGGCCATCGGTCGACCAAGCCCATGCCGCGGCACTGACCGCTGGCGGCGTTTCGGAAGGCGCGCCGGGACTTCGGCCGCAATACCACGCGAACTACTACGGGGCCTACTTCCGCGACCTCGACGGCAACAAACTCGGTGTCTGCTGCCACGACCCGGCGTGAAACTCGGTTCGCCCAGCCTGAAGGCCCAGGCGATCAGCGCCGATTGCGGCGCAGGTCTTCCTCGTCCTTCCACATCAGGAACTGCGGGCCGAGATCGGCAATCTTGGTCGCACCGATCTGGGCCATGCTGATATCGACTTCGCGGCGGAAGATCTGCAGGGCCTTGGCAGCTCCCGCGACACCACCTGCCGTAACACCGTAGAGCGTCGGCCGTCCCACAAAGACGAACTTGGCTCCCATGCAGAGGGCGATGATGGCGTCGAGGCCGCGGCGCACGCCGCCATCGAACATCACCGTCATCTTGTCGCCGACCGCGTCGCGGATCGCCGGCAACACTTCCAGCGGCGACGGCGCAAGGTCGAGCTGACGCGCGCCATGGTTCGACACCATGATGCCGTCGACACCCAGCGAATGGGCACGGATCGCATCCTCGGGGTGCATGATCCCCTTCAGCACGAAGTTGCCCTTCCACAGCTCGCGGTAGCGTTCGACATGCTTCCAGGTCATCGGCGCGCGGTTCTGGTAGGCGACCAGATCGGCCACCTTCTCGGCAGTTGCATCGGCGCCGGCATACTTGGCCCAGTTGGAGAAATAGGGTGTGCCGTGCTGCAGCCACTGCTTCATCCAGGCGGGATGCAGCAGCGCCTCGAACTTGGTCTTCCATGTAAGCTTCAGCGGACGGCCCCAGCCGTTGCGCGTGTTGCGCTCGCGGTTGGATCCTTCGGGAACGTCGACGGTGAAGACCAGCGTCTTGAGGCCAGCGTCGGCGGAGCGCTTGATCAGATCCTCGGAAACGGCCGGATCCTTGGCGGAATAGAGCTGATACCAGCCGTGATCGGGGGCCAGCTTGCCGAGATCCTCGATCGAGCCGGTGCTGGACCCCGACATGATGAACGGCACGTTGGCGTCGCGCGCGGCTTCCGCCAGCATCAGGTCGGCGCCATGCCGGAACAGGCCGGCAAGGCCGGTCGGCGCGATACCGATCGGACTCGAGTAGGTGCGGCCAAACAGAGTCGTCGACTGATCGCGCACCGAAACGTCGACCAGGTAGCGCGGCACGATGCGCGCCTTGCGGAAGGCCTGTTCATTGGTGACGAGGCCGACTTCGTCGTCGGTGCCACCTTCGATGAAGTCGTAAGCAATCTTGGGCAGCCGCTTCTTCGCGAGCTTGCGCAGATCCTCGATGTTCACCACGCCGTCCATCGTATGCCTTGTCCTCGAATTTCAATGACGGGATTTTGACCGTCTTTGCCAGCCCGGGCCAGCGATGTTAGACGAATCGCCATGCAAATCAGGCACGCAAGACGTGGAGACGAGGCCCAGCTCGCCTTCCTCCTGGAGGACCACGAGCGCCACTATGGCAACCCCATTGCCGACGGGGCCGGCGCCGCAGGTGCATCCTTCCTGATCGAATCGCCGCCTGGCGGTACCCTGTGCCTGGTGGCGGAACAGGGTGGCGGCCGGCTGGTGGGGTTCGCCATCCTCAACCCCTACTTCCCCGGCCCGAAGCTGACGCACGGCCTGTACCTGAAGGAACTCTACGTCACGGGCGACGCGCGCTCGGCCGGGGGTCGGCGAGAAGCTCATCGACGGCATCCGTGGGCTCGCCGAGCAGCGGGGCGATACGCGTGTCCTGTGGACGACCGGCGAAGAGAATGCCGGCTCCCAGCGCTTCTACAACCGGCTCGGAATACGACGCGAGAAGAAAGTCTACTACGTGATGGACATCTGAAACGGTATCGAGGTTCGCGCTTGCTTCGACCAGCCCAACGAGAGACAGCATCTCCTGACGGAACGGGACCTACAAAATCCGCTGCTTCTCGAAATACACGACTATCCTGAGGCGGCCGGGAAGACCGACCTCAATGGCTCGACGGCGAGCGTCACGAGTACAGGCCGATCGCACCGGCCGCCAGCCAATGGACAGATCCATGACCAGCCTCATCCTCCACAATTACGACTTCTCCAATTTCGCCGAGAAGGCGCGCCTGATGCTGGGCTTCAAGGGGCTGACCTGGCGCAGCGTCGAGATCCCGCCGATCAATCCCAAGCCCAAATTGACGCCGCTGACCGGCGGCTATCGTCGCACGCCCGTGCTGCAGGAAGGCGCCGATGTGTGGTGCGATACCCGCCTGATCGCCCGGGAACTCGAACGACGCGTGCCCGAACCCAGTTTCTTCCCGGCAAAGACGTCTGGTGCTGCCGACGCCATCGCCTGGTGGGCTGAGCATCAGTTCATGCGGCCGACGGCGCTCTACGTGTCCGGCATCAACGCCGAGCATATGCCGGAAGGTCTGCATGAGGATCGCGCCAAGCTGCATGGCCTGCCGGTACCTTCCATCCAGGCGGTGCGCAAAGCCGCGACCCGCAACCTCCATCTCGTCCGGCCACAGATTCGCTGGATTGCCGACATGCTCTCCGACGGACGGCCTTATCTGCTGGGCGACGTGCCGTGCATCGCCGACTTCGCGACCTACCATGTCGTCTGGTTCTACCGCGGCCGCCACATCGACTGCCGCCACGAGCTTGCCCCCTACCCGCGCCTGCTGGCCTGGCGCGACCGCATGGCCGCAATCGGCCATGGCACGCGCACGAACATCGATGCCGACGAGGCACTGGCCGAAGCGCGCACGGCGACACCGGCGATAGCGCGCCCCTCGAAGCCCCAGGAAGGCGATCCGCAACCGGGCCAACGTGCCCGCGTTCGCCCCGCCGACAATGCCAAGGATTGGGTCGAGGGCGAGGTGACGTTCATCGACGCGGACGAGATCGCCCTGCTGCGCAACGATCCCGAGGTCGGTCAGATGACCGTACATTTCCCGCGGCTGGGCTACGACTGGCGCAGCGCCTCCTGACGCCTGCCGGGCGGCGCGGCTACTCCGCGACCATCTCTCCCGAGCCACCGAACTCGGCCGGAAAGTCCTTGAGCTTGGGAAGACCGTCCTTCATTCGCAGGACTGTCTCGGCGTAGTTGACGTGCACCACCGGGGCAAAGGCCAAGGTCGGGATTGTCGCCGCATAGACATCGACCAGTCCAAGCAGCGGATGGTTGGTCATAAGATGGCCGCCACACTTCGTGCAGTACTTGCGCTCGCTGACCGGGGTCTTGGTAAAGGTCGCGATATGCTCTGCCCCTGACGTGACTCGTACGGCGTCGGGTTTCCAAAGGCTGAAGGCGTTCACCGGGCCGCCGGACCACGACCGGCAGGACTGGCAATGGCAATAGCCCATCACGTCCGGTGCCCCTGTGACCTCGATTTCAACCGCACCACAGAAGCAGCTGCCTTGGTATTTCATGATCGCCTCCTCCTTCGGTTGCAAGATGCCGACGCCGATCTTCCGCGACGATCATCCTGAACGGCGATGGACCTTCCGTCACCCGGCTTCGGCTTCAGCTCTCGTGAACGACGGCCTGACGATCAGTTACGACTTGTCGCCTGAAGCGTTCGATCCCCAGCCCGTCGATCGGCGTGTTGGTCGACCCCGTCGCCACCAGCTCCGCCATCACCGCCCCGGTGGCCGGTCCGAGCTGGAAGCCGTGGGTCGAGAAGCCGAACTGGTGAAAGACACCCTCCGACGTCGAGCTGCGACCGACGACAGGCACGCCGTCTGGCATATAGGCCTCAATGCCGGCCCAGGCGCGCACGATCGTGGCTTCGTGCATCGCCGGAAACAGCTCCCACACAGTACGAGCGCTGAGGGCGAGCTTGCTCCAGTCGATGACCGTCTCGTTACGGTCGCGATAAGGCGTCGCGAGGTGGCCGCCACCGATCACGACAGTGCCGTTCTCGCGCTGCTTGAAAGAGAGCTTACGGCCCCGAAGGATCACCACGGGCTCGATGAAAGGGGCAAGCGCGCTGGTCACCATCAACATGGGCGCTACGACGGTGAGCGGCACGGGCTCGCCCAGCATGGCCGCAATCCGGTCGGCCCAGGCACCCGCTGCATTCACGACTTTAGGCGCCTCGAATGCACCGTCGCTGGTGTCGATGCGCCAGTTGCTGCCCGTCCGCGTAAGCCCGGTGACTGTCACGCCTTCGACGATCTCCGCCCCTTCCTCGATCGCGCGGCGGCGAAAGGCCTGCGTCGTGCGGAAGGGATCGGCCGCGCCATCGCGGCGCGAGACCACGCCGCCAGGGCAGTAGTCGGAGACCTCCGGCACCAGCCGCTTCAGCTCGACGCGGTCGATCAGCTCCTCGTGCGTAAAGCCACGCAGGCGGAGATCGTCTACGCGCGCCCTGAACCCTGCCAGCTCCTCGTCGCTTTCCGCGATCAGTACCGTGCCATGGCTGGAGAAGCCGCAATCGTCACCGACCAGATCCTCGATACGTTCCCACAATTCCATCGAGGCAATGGACAGCGGGATCTCCAGCAGATCGCGCGCGAGTTGGCGCACGCCTCCGGCGTTCACGCCCGAAGCATGGCGGCCGGCATAGTCCTTCTCGATCAGGATGGGCTTGAGGCCCCGTAGCGCAAGGTGCAGGGCCGTCGAACAGCCATGGATGCCGCCGCCGATGATGATGACGTCGGCCGTGCGGGCCATCTCAGCGCTCCACCGCCTTGCGCTCGGCCTCGCTGATCGGCAGCGAGGCCAGTTCGGCCAGCGTGATTGGCTTCACCGGCGGGCGCAGGCGGTAGTAGCCGACCTCGGCGGGCGTCATCTTCCTCTCCGCCGCGATCAACTCGGTGACGGTGAGACCACACAGCCGGCCCTGGCATGGCCCCATGCCACAGCGCAGGAAGGCCTTCATCTGGTTCGGCCCTTCACAGCCGATGCGCGCCATGTCGCGCACCTGCTTGGCAGTCACTTCCTCGCAGCGGCAGGCGAGCGTCTCGCCCTCGGGCCGGCGGAAAGACTCGGCCGGCCGGTTCAGCCAGTCGAGGAAGGCGCGTCCCATCTCCTCGCGCTGCAGCCTCTGACGGATTGCCTGCGTGTCGGGTGTCGCCGCCTCCGGGCGCAGTGCGCGGACGGCGGCGATGGCAGCAATGCGGCCACGCTCGGCCGCCGCCGTGCCGCCGGCGATGCCCGCACCGTCGCCGGCCACGGCAATGCCGGGCACGGAGCTGCCGAAATCGGCGTCGAGTACCGGCACGAAGCAGAGTTGCCGGTCATTCCAGACATGCGCGACACCGGCGGCGTTGGCGAGATTGACGTTGGGAACGACGCCCTGATGCAGCAGCAGAAGGTCTACCGGCAGCCGCTTTTCGCGACCACCGCTCGTGAAAGAGACTTCGCCGAGCTTCTCCTTGCCCACCGCCTCGATCTTGTCGACGCGATGCACCGGCACCTTCGCCTTCACTTCGCGCAATAGCGCGAGGCCTTTGGTGAAGTACGGCGAGAGCGCGAAGTCGGGCAGATGGACAAGCGCCTGCAACCAATTACGCCACGGCGTGGTGTCGAGGATGGCGTCGATGCGCCCCCCTGCACGCAAAGTCTGCGCTGCGAGCAGCCAGAGCAGCGGGCCACTGCCTGCCATGACCGTGCGGCCGCTCGGCACCAATCCCTGCGCCTTCAGCGCCGTCTGTGCGCCGCCCGCCGTCATCACGCCCGGCAAGGTCCAGCCGGGAATGGGAAACGGGCGCTCCTGCGAGCCGGTGGCGATGATCACGCGTTTCGCCTCGATCATCCTGGCCTTGCCGGCGATGGAGACACCCACGATCTTCTGCGGATCGAGGCTCCAGACGGTGGCGCCATTCACGATCAGCGCACCGCTGGCCTTGGCTTCGGACGCCAAATCGGCGCCTGCCCAGTATTCCTTGCCAAGGACCGCACGATTGGCGACAGGAGTCGTCGTGATGGCTCGATAGATCTGGCCGCCGACACCGGGATTCTCGTCGAACAGGACTGTCGAGACCCCGGCGCGAGCGGCAAGCGAGGCTGCGGCAAGGCCCGCCGGGCCGCCGCCGATCACGACCAGATCATAGGACGGCGCGAGATCGGACGCCGCAATCATCGCCCGGCCTCCCGCTTGCCGATCTGCGTTTCGATCTTCATGCCCTCCCGCACCGGGATCAGGCAGCCCTGACGGCTGCCGACGCCATCGACCGTGACCAGGCATTCGAAGCACACGCCCATCAGACAATAAGGCGCGCGCGGCGCTCCGGTGACCGGGGTCGTGCGGCAGTGGTCGATGCCGGCAGCCAGCAAGGCGGCAGCGACCGTGTCCCCTGCCCGCGCCGCGACAGGCTTGCCGTCGACCGTGATCGCGACGGCGGCGCCGGCATCAGCCAGCCTCTTGAACATGGAACCTCCGGGCACTGAAGGGAGCGACAAGCGATTTGTCGAGCGCGCCGCGGGCAATCATGGGCGCGATAGTGAGCGCATGGTTGGCGGCAAGCGTCACGCCGGAATGGCAGCAGACGGTGAAGGCGCCGGGATGCGTCTCGGACTCGTCGTAGATCGGGAAGCCGTCCTGGGTCATGACGCGGATGGCGCTCCAGGTTCGCACCACGTTGACATTGGCGAGCAGCGGAAACTGCCGGACCGCGCGTTCGGCCTCGGTCGCGCTGACGCCGACCGTGAGGCCCGTCGGATCGACGCTCTCCTCCTTGGAGTCGCCAATCATCACCGTGCCCTCGTCGGTCTGACGCAAGGTAACGACAGGATGGTTGAGGAAGGGCCGAAGCCGCTCGGTCACGACGATCTGGCCACGCTCCGGCCGCATCGGCGCGTCCAGACCGACCATAGGAGCCAGCCGCATGTTGGCATTGCCGGCAGCCAGCGCCACCTTGCCTGCTCGGATCTCGCCCTGCGCCGTCGTGAGACGGAATTCGCCACCGTCCTTGGCGATGTTCTCCACCCGATGGCTGGGCAGGTAGGTCACGCCACGCGCGTTGATGGCCGTATGCAGGGTGCGGAACAGGCGCAGCGAGTTCACATGGCCGTCGAGCGGGCAGTAGCTGCCGCCGACCACCTCGGGGCCGATGTCCGGCAGCATCTTCGCCACCTGCGAATGGTCCATGATCTCGGTCTTGTAGTCGACGATCCCCGGCTGGTTGTGCAGCCGCTTCAGGATAGCGGCGCGCGCCTCCAGCTCCTTCTCCGACAAAGCGAGATGGAAGCCGCCCGGCCGCTGGAAGGAGACATCGAGGCCGGTCTCCTGCTTCAGGAGATCGGAGAAGCCGCCCCAGGCATTGGACGAGCGGATGGTCCAGCCGGCATAGGGCGCGAGCCCAAGTCCTTTGCTCTGTACCCAGACCAGGGCGAAGTTGCCGCGGCTTGCGCGCACCGCGCGGTCGCCTTCGTCGAGCACGACGACCCGGCAGCCTTCGCGCGCGAGGCCCCAGGCGGTGGCGACGCCGACCAGGCCGCCACCGACGACGGCGACATCGTAGTCAGCGGCTCCTACGTTAGCGGCCATGCGTGGCTCCCCGCCCGACCAGCAGGCGCTCCAGCCCGTAAGCACGGTCCAGCAGGATCAGCGCGACGACGGTGATGGCGATCACGCAGGCCGACACCGACGTGACCAGCGGATCGATATTGTCTTGGATGTAGAGGAACATTCGTACAGGCAGGGTTTCGGTTCCGGGAGCGGCGATGAACACCGTCATCGTCACTTCGTCAAACGAATTGATGAAGGCCAGCGCCCAGCCGCTGGCGAGACCCGGCAGGACCAGCGGCAAGGTGATGCGCTTCAGCACCACCCACTCGGTGGCGCCAAGCGACACTGCCGCGTGCTCGATGGCGCGATCCAGCCCGATTGCCGAGGCGAGAGTGAGGCGCAGGGCAAAGGGCAGGACGATCACGATGTGCGACAGGACGAGGCCCGTGAAGGTGCCCCCAAGCCCGATCTGCGTGAAGAAGCGCAGGAAAGCGATGCCCAGCACGACATGTGGAATCATCAGCGGCGACATGAACAGCGCCGTCATCGCCTCGCGGCCGGGAAAGCGATAGCGGGCGATGGCGAGAGCGGCCGGCACCGACACTGTCACCGCAATGGCCGAAGACAAAGCTCCCAACCAGATGCTGCGCCAGAAGGCCGAGATGAACTCGGGATAGCGGCCGATGGCGTAGAACCAGCGCAGCGACCAGCGATCGGTCGGAAAGGAGAGATAGCCTTCCGGCGTGAAGGCCACGATGCAGACGACCAGGATGGGCGCCAGCATGAAGACGACGAACAGTGTGTGATAGGCGAGCGCCAGGGGGCCGTTCCGGCTCATGCGAACACCTGCGCATAGCGCCGTTCGACCAGCCGGTTAGCGCTCCAGACGATGGCCACGAGGGCAAACAACAGCAGCACGGCGACGGCCGCCCCGAGCGGCCAGTTCAGCGTGTTCAGGAACTCGTCGTAGGCGAGCGTCGACGCGACCTTGAGCCGGCGGCCGCCGATGATGGCCGGTGTGGCGAAGGCGCTGGCAGCCAGCGCAAAGACGATGACGGCGCCGGAGAGGATGCCCGGCATGACCTGCGGCAGCACGATGCGGCGCAGCACCGTGAACGGCCCGGCCCCCAGTGCGATAGCGGCGTTCTCGACCTGGGGATCGAGCCGCTGCAGCGACGCCCAGACCGCCAGCACCATGTACGGCATCAGCACATGCGCCAGCGCCACGATGACGCCGGTCTCGGTGAACATGAACGGCAGCGGCGAAGAGGCAAGCCCCAGGTTCATCAGCGCCTTGTTCACCAACCCGCTGCTGCCACCGAACAGCAAGGCCCAACCCAGGGTGCGTGCGACGACAGAGATCAGCAGCGGCCCCAGGATCACCAGCAGGAAGAGTCCGCGCCACGGGCTCCTCATGCGGTTCAGGATGTAGGCCTCGGGGGTACCGAACAGCGCTGCTAGCAATGTGACGCAGAAGGCGATGCGGAACGTCCGCCCGAACATCTCGTGGAAATACGAGTCGCCCAGCACTTCCTTCCAGTTCTTCAGAATGAAGACCGGCTCGATGCCCTTGTACTGTCCCCAGTCGTGGAACGAGAGCAGGACGGTCATGGCGAGCGGCACGATCACGACGCCGGCGAACAGCACCAGCGCCGGCAGGCTCATCAGGTAGGGTGCCGCTCTCATGGTCCCCACGCCAGATGCACGGCGGCGCCCTCGGCCGGCATGGCCTCGCCCGTGTTCTGCCGAATGACCGTCACCAGCCCCGATTCCGTATCGACTTGATAGAGCCAGTGGTTGCCCTGGAAGATGCGCGTGCGCACCGTGCCGGCAAGCCCCGAGGCCGCGAAGGAGATTCGCTCCGGCCGCACGGAAGCCCCGTTCACCAGATTGGTCTTGCCCAGGAAGTTGGCGACGAAAGCCGTTGCCGGCTTCTCGTAGGCCTCGTGCGGCGGCCCGATCTGTTCGGCCTTGCCCTGGTTCATCACCACGATCCGGTCCGACAGCGCCATCGCCTCGGCCTGATCGTGCGTCACCAGGATGGTCGTGGTGCCGACCGTGCGCTGGATCTGACGCAGCTCGATCTGCATGCCCTCGCGCAGCTTGGCGTCGAGATTCGACAGCGGCTCGTCGAGCAGCAGGATCTGCGGCCGGATGACCAGTGCGCGGGCGAGCGCCACGCGCTGCTGCTGGCCGCCCGAAAGCTGGCGCGGAAAGCGCGTCGTGAAGGCACCGAGGCCGACCAGCTCCAGCGTCTCGCGAACCCGCGTCGCGCGCTCCGCTGCGGCGACGCCTTGCATCTCCAGCCCGAAGGCCACGTTCTCCGCCACGGTCATGTGCGGGAAGAGTGCATAGCTCTGGAACACGATACCGAGGCCACGCTTGGCGGGCTTCATCGCGAGCAGGTCCTTGCCGCCCAGCCGGATGGCGCCGGATGTCGGCTCGACGAAGCCTGCAATCATTTGCAGGGTCGTCGTCTTGCCGCAGCCCGACGGCCCGAGAAGGGAAACGAACTCCCCCTTCTCGACACCCAGCGTCAGGCCATCGACCGCCTTGTGCGTGCCGAAGGCCTTGCTGAGGTTCTCGAGTTCAAGAAAAGCCAAGCGCTAGCGCTCCACCTCGCGGTTCCACCGCTTGGTCCAGTCGTCGCGCTGGGCATTGATGGCGTCCCAATCGGGCGCGACGATGAGCTTGGCGCGCTCGCCGACCGGCGCCATCTTGAGCTCCGGCATGTTGACGTCGACCTTGGTGTTGACCGGGCCGTTGCCCATTTCCTTGGCCATGCCTGTCTGTACCGGGGCTGAGACCAGCGTCTTGACCATCTCGTGGGCCAGCGGATTGACCGTACCCTTGTTCACGACGCAGGCCGAGGCAAGCAGGATTGGCGCGCCTTCCTTGGGATAGATGAAGTCGACCGGGAAGCCGGTGTTGGCCAAGGCCTGGACGCGTCCGGTGCCCCAGACGGCGATATTGGCCTGCCCCGACTGGAACAGCTCCGTCATCTTCCCTGGCGACGGCTCATAGACCAGCACGTTGGGGTTGATGTCGGCCTTCATCACCTTGAAGCCCGGTTCGATGTTCTTCTCGCCACCGCCGTTCATGCGGGCGAACATCATGAGCGTGTAGAGCCCGTAGGTGTTGTTGATCGGCGGGATCACCAGCTGCTTCTTGAACTTGGGATCCTTGAGGTCGTTCCAGGAGATGGGCGTGGCCCAACCCTTGTCCTTGAAGACCTTGGTGTTGATCATGAAGCCGGTGCCGGTCTGACCGACGGCAACCGCCTTGTCGTCCTTGAACAGCGCCGCGGGGTAAAGCTCCGCCTTGTCCAGGCCCTGGATCGGCGTGCAGAAGCCGAGCTGGATAGCCTGGTACATGACGCCGTCGTCCATGATCGCGACGTCGATCACCTGGTTAGCCTTCTGGGCCTGCAGCTTGGCCAGCGTATCGGTCGAATTGCCGGCCACATACTCGACCTTCACGCCATGCTTCTTCTCGAATTCGGGGAAGACCTCCTTGCGCAGGTGGGAATCCCAAACGCCACCGTAAGCCGCAACGGTCAGGGTCTTCTGCTGAGCGGCCGCCGGAATGGCACCCAACAGAATGGCCGTTCCCAAGATCGCGCCGAGGCGCCTCAGACGTTGCATTTGCCCCTCCTCGTTTATGAAGCCCCGATGACCATGTTTTCCGCGGGGGCTTGCAACGTCAAATCCGATTTCTCCGGCGCTTGCATAACAGAATGTTATATTGGGTCGATGCGCGGCCTGAACCCACGCCAGATCGAAGCCTTCCGGGCCCTGATGCTGACCGGCAGCGTCGGCGCAGCCGCCGGCCTGCTCAACGTCAGCCAGCCGGCGGTAAGCCGCATGATTCGCGACTTCCAGCATCATGTCGGCCTCGCTCTGTTCGAGCGCCGCGGCACCAGGTTGGTCCCGACCAGCGAAGCCCTCTCGCTGTACGCCGAGGTGGAACGTGCCTTCGTGGGCCTCGAACACATCGCCAAGACGGCAACCGAACTCAGGACGCGCCGCGCCGGCTTCCTGCGCATCGCCGCCCTGCCCGCTCTCGCCAATGGCTTTCTTCCACGCTTCGCCGGACAGTTTGCAGCGGAACGGCCACGGCTCGATCTCGTCCTGTCCGGCCTGGTGTCACACGCCGTCCTGACGGCGGTCGTCCATGGCCAGTGCGATCTCGGCTTTGCCGAAGCGTCGTTCGAGCATACGGCCGTCGTCGTCGAACACATGCCCAAGGCGCCCTACGTCGCGGTGCTGCCCCACGGGCACCGCCTCGCCGGCAAGGCCAAGCTTCGCCCCAAGGACTTCGAGGGCGAGAGCTTCGTCTCGCTCGGTCATTCGGGGATATCGCGCTTCCGCATCGACCGCGTCTTTGCCGAACATGGTGTGAAGCGCATCCTTCGCATCGAGACGCCGCTATCGGAAATCGCCTGCGCGCTCGTGGCGTCCGGCGCCGGCATCGCCCTTTGCGAGCCCTTTACGGCGCACGAATACTCGACTCGCGGGATCGTCGTCCGCCCGTTCGAGCCGCACATCGATTTCGAGTTCTCAGTTCTCTATGCCGAAGCGCAGCGCACGGCGCTTCCTGCCCGCGAGTTCATCGACAGCTTCCGCGGCCATGTCGCCGATTTCCTGCGTCGCCAGAGCTGGCGTTCCAGATCATGACGCCGCGAAGAGCATAAACGTCAGTTCGTGCTTGTTGTTGTGCAGGTGCAGGACCTCGGCGCCCGGCAGTGCGGCGAAGGCTTCTGCCGTGTCGTGATCCGTCTCGCCTTGGAACTTGATGGTGCAGACGAAGTTCTTCACCTGGCCGGTCGCCCGCCAGCGCTCGACCAGCCGCAGCAGACGCGCGGGATAGCAAATGACATCGGAGAACAGCCAGTCGACCGGCCCGACACTGGCCGGTTCCAGAGCGAAGGCGCTTTCGCCCCGCCACTCGACTCCGGGCATCGCCGCGACTCGCGGATCGAGAGGCGCCTTGTCGATTGCCACGACCTCGGCACCGAGCTTGGCCAGCACCCAGGTCCAGCCGCCGGGCGAAGCGCCAAGGTCGAGACAGCGTTCGCTCGGTTGCGGCCAGCGACGCAACCGCACCAGCGCTTCCCATAGTTTCAGGTAGGCGCGGCTGGGCGGTCCGACCTTGTCCTCGACAAGCTCGACTTCGCCGTTGGCGAAGGGCGAACTGCACCGGCCTGCAGCCAGCATCCGATCCGGCGCCAGCAGGGTCCAGGACCCCAAGGGGGCCGTCGGAGCGGCAGCCGGAAAGACGACCGGCCTGGCCGAGACGTGCGGCAGGCGCTCCTGGATCAGCGCCGCACGACGATGATGCAGCGGCGCATACATCGCCCAGTTGCGCTGGACATTGCGCAAAGACTTGGCCGCCGTGCCGATCGATGCAACAGGCAGGTCGATGCAGTCGTGCCAGACATTGGCCGCCCATGCCGCGTGCACGGCCGGCCCCTCCGCGACCAGAAGCCGTCCATGCTCCGCGGCAATCGCGACGCCGCGGCGGACGAGTTCTTCGCGCAGCTGCGCCTCGAAGCCGTCGGCAGCGAGATAGGCCGTCGTCACGTTGGAACCATGCCCGCGGCTCGGGCGATCCCGTCGAGGGCGTGCTCGAAGAAATCGCGCGCCTCGGCGGTGGCGCCTGTCAGAGCATGGCCTTCGCCATCATGCATTGTCATGGCGTGCATACCGCCGGGAAGATTGATCAAAATCAATCTCAATGTAACGGGCGTGCAGTAGCGAATCCGCCAACACTCGTGTTAGCGTGATGCAACAACGGAGGGAGATACAATGCTTACTAAACGCTTTCTGATGACGGCCGCCGTCGCCGGCGCCTTGACCGCGAGCGCCCTCGGTACGGCGTTCGCACAGAGCCAGCCGATCGTCGGCATCTCGACCGTCACCACCTATTCCATCGACGCGACCATCACGGCCATCGATCCGGCCAAGCGCACGATCACCTTCACCGGGCCGGCTGGCCGTTCCCTCACGCATCGGGTGAGCGACGGCGTCAAGATGGACACGTCCAAGGTCGGCGACGTGGTCTCGATCGCCTTCGAGGACAAGCTGAGCTTCGTCCTGGCAGGACCGAATGCGCGTACGCCGCGCGATCGCGATCTCAATGTCGTGGCCGGTGCCGCTGGCAACAATCGCGCCGCAGGCGTCATGGCCGACCAGGCGGTCGCGACCTGGTGGGTGACGGCAGTCGATCCGAACGCCGGCAAAATCTCCGTCGTGAATCCTGGTGGCGGCGAGGTCCGCACCTACAACGTCATGACCGGCGAAGGCCGTGCGCAGCTCCCGCGGGTCAAGCCGGGCGACAATCTCACCGCAATCGACACGCAGGTGCTGATCATGGCGGTCACGCCGAAGAAGTAGAAGTTAACGGGACATTGGGGGCGTACCGCTCTACGGGTGCGCCCCCGGCGAAGAGGCCTAGCCATGCTTCGTCGCCGCTTGCTAACCTCCGGTCAACACGGAGGAATTCATGGCAAAGTTCGGCATCGGACAATCGGTTCGCAGGGTCGAGGATCCCCGGCTTCTGACCGGCGGCGGCCGCTATACTGACGACACCAAGCTCTCTGCCCCCGCCGCCCGCGCCTATGTGCTGCGGTCGCCCCATGCCCATGCCGACATCAAGAGCATAGATACAGCAGCCGCGCGCAAGGCGCCCGGCGTCCTGCTGGTGTTGACCGGCGACGACGTGAAGAAGGCGGGCTATGGCGACCTGCCCTGCCTCGTGCCCGTGAACAATCGCGACGGCAGCCCGCGCGCCGACACGCCCCGCCCCATGCTGGCGCAGGGCCGCGTCCGCCATGTCGGCGACCCGGTGGCTCTGGTCGTCGCCGAGACGCTGGAACAGGCCAAGGATGCCGCCGAGCTGATCGAAGTCGACTACGAAGCCCGTCCCCATACCGTTGGCACCTATGAATCGGCCCAGCCCGGCGCGCCGCTGGTCCACGACCACATCAAAGGCAACCTGGTGTTCGACTGGGAGATGGGCGACCGCGCCAGGACGGAGGCTGCCTTCGCCAAGGCCGACCGCGTCGTGAAGCTGCAGATCGTGAACAACCGTCTGGTCGTGAACTCGATGGAGCCGCGCGGCGCCATCTGCGAATACGACCCCAAGGACGACCGTTCCACCCTCTGGGTCTCCTCGCAAGGCGTCAGCGTCATCCGTCCCGTCGTCGCCGACATGATCCTGAAGATCGGCCAGCCCAAGCTGCGCGTGCGCACCGGCGACGTGGGCGGCGGCTTCGGCATGAAGATCTTCGTCCACCCCGAATATCCCCTCGTCGTCTGGGCGAGCCGCGAGCTCAAGTGCACGGTGAAGTGGATTCCCGATCGTCAGGAAGCCTTCCTCTCGGATGTCCAGGGCCGCGACCATGTCTCGATCGCCGAGATGGCGCTCGACAAGGACTGCAAGTTCCTGGGCTTCCGCGTCACGACCTACGCCGCGCTGGGCGCCTATCTCAGCCACTTCGGCGCCTTCATCCCGACGATGGCCGGCACCGGCATGCTGGCCGGCCTCTACCAGACGCCCACGATCTACGTGAACGTGAAGGGCGTGATGACCAACACGGTGCCGACCGATGCCTATCGCGGCGCCGGCCGTCCCGAGGCCGCCTATCTGCTGGAGCGCTTCGTCGACCATATCGCGCGCGAGACCGGCCTGACGCCGGACGAACTGCGCAAGCGCAACCTCGTCAAGCCCAACCAGATCCCGTGGAACACGGCGTTAGGCGACACCTACGATTCCGGCGACTTCGACAATGTCATGCTGAAGGGCATGGAGAAGGCCGACTGGAAAGGTTTCTCCGCCCGCCGTGCCGCCTCGCTCGCCAAGGGCAAGTGGCGCGGCATCGGCATGGCGACCTATGTCGAGAAATGCTCGGGCGGTGCGCCTGAGAGTGCCATCGCCAAGTTCAACGAGGACGACACGATCACGGTCTTCGTCGGCGTGCAGACCAATGGCCAGGGGCATGAGACCGCCTTCACGCAGATCATGTTGGCCCGGCTTGGCGTCGATGCCGACCGTATCCGCATCGTACAGGGCGATTCGGATTTCACGCCGGAAGGCATGACCGGCGGCAGCCGCTCCATTCCGGTCGCAGGCGCGGCGGTCCTGGGGGTCAGCGACAAGATCATCGAGAAGGGCAAGCTGGTTGCCGCTTCGGCAATGGAAGCAGCCGTCGGCGATATCGAATACAAGGACGCGGTCTTCCGCATCGTCGGCACCGATCGCACGATGAACCTGTTCGACGTGGCCAAGGCCGCCCGGGATCCCAAGCATGTCCCGGCCGGCGAACAGCCCGGACTCGATGGCGACTTCACCCGCACGCCGTCGGCCGCGACCTTCCCCAACGGCTGCCATGTCTGCGAAGTCGAGGTCGACCCCGACACCGGCACGTTGCAGATCCTGAACTACTCGATCATGGACGATTTCGGCACGGCCCTGAATCCCCTGCTGCTGCAGGGCCAGGTCCATGGCGGTGTCGGTCAGGGCGTCGGACAGGCGCTCACGGAAAAGACCGTCTACGACGACGACTCGGGCCAGCTCATGAGCGGTTCGTTCATGGACTATGCCCTGCCGCGTGCCGACGTAGTGCCGCACGTGCACTTCGACATGCACAACAGCCTGTGCACGACCAATCCGCTCGGTGTAAAGGGTGCCGGCGAAGCGGGCGCCATCGGCGCGCCTCCGGCCGTGATCAACGCCATCGTCGATGCGATCCACCCGCATACCGGCCTCAAGCATGTCGACATGCCGGTCACTCCGGCCTCGCTGTGGGCGGCAATCGAAGCAAATCGAACCAGGAAGGCGGCATAGGCCCATGGCCGAACAGAAAGCAGACTTGGTGAATGCGCTTGCGAATTCACTGAAAGCCATCGACGATGACTTCACCGAGGAGATGCGCGAGCTGCGCGCCCTCTTCGAGGAAGCCAAGCGCGAGGCCGAGAAGGACGAGCCCAACGGCCAGAAGATTCGTGCCCTTCTGCACGACGCCAACGAGATGGTCCGTACCTTCACGATTCTCGATCCGGCATGGCAGGGCGTGCAAAGGGTCGCTCGCCTCTTCGGCATGCTCTAAGGACGGCACAAGATGGATCTCGTCGAAGTCGACCGCGCCGAGATCCACATCCTGGTCGACAATGCGACCGACGGACTCTCCTCGACGCCCCTCAATGTCGAGGGAGAGTTCGCCTTCGCCACCCGCCGCGGCCTGCGCGCTTCATCCGACCGCTGCCTGTGCTGTGCGGTCCACGGCCTCTCCTGTCTCGTCACCGTCGAGCGCGGATCGACGCGGCATACGGTGCTGTTCGACAGCGGGCCGGAAGAATATGCCTTCGAGCGCAATACGACGCGGCTCGGCGTCGACCTCGGCCGCATCGAGGGCATCGTGCTCTCACACGGTCATTGGGATCATGCCGGCGCGATGAAGCTTGCGCTCCTGGCCATTCGGGGACGCAACGGCGGTCGCCCCGTTCCCTTCCATGTGCATCCCGGCATGTTCCGGCAGCGCGGCATGAAACTTCCCGACGGCGACGTTCGGCTGATGGACGATGTGCCCAGCGTCGCCGAACTAACCGGCCTGGGCGCCGAGATCGTTTCGACGGCCGAACCGCAACGCCTGCTCGACGGCATGTTCCATGTCAGCGGCGAGATCCCGCGCGTGACGTCGTTCGAGCGCGGCCTGCCCGGCCAGGTAAGGCGCACGGAAGATGGCGCCGGATGGGAGCCGGACGAACTCCTGATGGACGAACGCTGGCTTGCCGTGAACGTGAAGGGCAAGGGGCTGGTCGTGCTGAGCGCCTGCTCGCACGCCGGCATCGTGAATGTCCTCACGCATGCACGGGCGAGTTTTCCAGATCTGAAACTGCATGCCGTACTGGGCGGCCTGCACCTGTCGGGCACCAACGAGAAGATCATTCCGGAAACGGTCGCAGCCATGAAGCAATTCGGCCTGGCGCGGATCGGGGCCGGTCATTGCACAGGCTGGCGCGCGATGTCGGCGCTGGCCCACGCCTTCGGCGACGATGTGCTCGCGCCCTCCGCCGTCGGTAAACGCTACTGGTTCTAGCGCTGCTGCTTCAGGAGCGCCTTCCTCAGCCGCGCCATCGTTTCATTGTTGAGAAAAAAAGCGCGTTCGCTGCGATAGCCTTCGTATCGCGCGATCTCGATGGCGCCGACCGTCGCCGCCAGCCGGTCCGCATCCATCTTGCGCTCGAAGGCACAATGAACGGCGGGGCCACATTCGTCCTCCACCGTACGTACCGAGTAGTGACCCTGGGGCGGGAAGGTGACGATAAGATCGTGCAGGGTGCGCGCCATTTCCATGATCGGGCGGCCGGCATCATCGGCTTGGCAAAGCACCAGATAAGGGCTCAACGCCTCCAGGGTTGTACCGTCTCTCATAGGCGCTTCAACGGCTAAGCCGTTGGCAAAGTTGCATGATCATTCGGCCTCGACCCGCCCCGCAACCTTTTGCCTCGGGCAGCGTTGATGTGGAGATGCGATCTTTCGGCCGCGGATGTACCGGCAGAGATCGTCCAGGGCCCGCCCGGAATATCCGGCGCGGGCCTTTCTCGTTCGACCAGTGGCTCCCTAATAGTCCCACTCCATCTTGGCGCCGACGCGCCCCGTGGAATCCGCACCGATATCGCCTTCCAGCTTCACGTTATCGAGGACGTCGATCTGCACGACACCGCGGCTGGAATTGCCCGAAGCGCCCTGCTTGGCACCGACATAGATTCCCGGCGCCACATAGCGGCCGGCCTCGATGGAGACGGGCGAACCGCCCGAGCCCCCGGCGCCGCCCGACGAGCCGACGCTCAGCCTGTCCAGACCCAGCCCCTGACGCAGGCGGCTCATGAAGCTGCTGCCGGGCGACTGGCCGGTAAGCTCGGCGACGGCTGAAGCGACCTGCACCAGTTCGAGGGCGCTGAGGCTTGAGGCCGACTTGCCGAAGATCAGCAACGCCATGGCCTCGTCGGCAGGCAGCGACGGCGAGGAGCTGATGGCGATGGCCGGTGCACGCGATGTGCCCGATACCGTTATGGTGATCGTCGTCTGCTGCACGCTGGTCGACGCGACGAAATCCAGTGCCGGATCGATCGTGTTGAGGTTGTCCAGAGTGACGACGCCCCGCGTGAAATTGAGTCGCCGGCCACCTAAGGTGAATTCGCCGCGCCGCATCGTCAGCCCCCCGATGGCTTCCGGCGCCGAAGGCGTACCGCTCACCTGGAACTGCCCCGACATCTCGGCATCGAGACCACGGCCGCGCACGAAAATCGCCCGCGGGGCGCTGATCGTCAGGGCGAGACGGATCGGCACCGCATTCGGCGGCGGTGCTGCCTTCTTCGGCTTATTGGGATCGACCGGCGGAGGCGGTGCGGCGCCGGGCCGGTTGATCTCCCGCACCTGGAGCGTCGGAAAGTCGATCGATTGCGCAGCACCGACGGCAATCTCAGCGCGGTCGATGGTGATCGGGCCGGAGACGTCGATGCCGCTCGTCGTCGAACCGGCAATCTTGATATTGCTCGAAATCGTCGCCACGAGATCGGGCCGGCTCACCAACAGCGCACGCTGACTGCCGACCGAAAGGTCGACCACAGGTCCCTGCCCCGGATCGAGCCGGACCGTACCGCTCGCCGTAACGCTGCCGTTGCGGCCGGTCTGGAAGGTGAACCGCTGAATCTGCAGGAGATCGCCCTGCAAGGCGAGCCGCGCCTCGCCGCCGTTGAGCCGCAAACCGGCCTCGGGCAAGACCAGCGCGCCGTTGGACAGGTCGACCGTGCCGCTGCCCGTGACACGCGAGCCCGCAATGTCGAACGACAGGTTCGGACGCAGCGTACCGGTGACGCCGCGTATATTGTTGCCCAGCAGCGGCGCAAACGGTGCGATGTCGACAGCCCCGCCCACGGTCGCCGTTGCCGCAAGCGGTGCACCGCCCTGCGGCAGGGTCGCCTGGCCTTTCAACGCCAAGTTCGTGGTGCCGCCCGCGGTGACCCTCGCGTCGAGCGCAGCCTGCTGACCGACCAGCGAAGCCGTGCCCTGCAGTGCCAGAGGCGGCACCAGGGCCGTATCCGGCATGCGCAGCCGGACGCCTGCCACGTTGTAAGTGGCCTCGATACGCGCCGCCGCCATCGGGCCCTGGACGCGCAGCCGCGTATTCAGTGTGCCTTCGAGATTGGTCCCTGGCGCAAAAGCCTCGATCAGCGAGAGTGGCAGTGCGGCCAGTTCGAGCTGGAGATCGCTCGCCACCGGATCGAGCGTGCCGCTGGCGGCGAGACGGCCGCCCCCCAGCCGCATATTGGTCGGATCGATTCTGATCCGCTCCCCTGTGACGCGAATCCTGGTCGGTGCTGCCAGCGCCACGGGGATGCGATCATAGCGACCGTCGAAGCGCTGCAGAGCGATGAGAATCTCATCGGCAACCATTTCCAGCCGAGCCGCGAGATTGGCGGCGGTGCTGCCCGTCGCCTGCATCGTCACATCGAGGCCCTGCCGATCCCCCTTGGCGGTTGCCTTGAGGTCGTTGACTCCCGATGCACCGGCCAGCCGGCTCGCCGTCAACGTGAGGTCGGTACCGACTTTGCCTGTCGGATCGTCGATCGTACCGGCCAGATTGAGGGCGCCGACGGCGATGCCGCCGCTTCTGATGTCCGTGCCCTGCACGCGAACGTCCAGTCGGCCCGCCGGCGATGCCAGATTGGCCGTCACTTCGGCGTCGAGCGATCCTGCAAGCTCGGTACCTATCAGGGGAGACAGATCCTGCAGGCGCGCCATGCTGAGCTTCGCGTGGCCAGAGTTGCGCGCCTGCGTGACGGCCAGATCGGCAATGTCGAGGATGGCACTCGCCCAACGCCCCTGGAACGACGGCACAATGATGCCGCCCGTTGCGTTGCGTTCGAAGCGACCGTTGAGGGTGATCGCCTGGCTGGCCATGTCGCCATTGGCTTCGACTGCTCCCCGCACTGCGCCCGAGGCATCAAGCGATGCAGTCGTCGAAAGATCGAGCTTCTGCGCCTTGAGCTGCTGATAGGCGAGTTCGCGGAAGGCCGCGTCCAGCTTGATGTCGGTGCCATCGCCCCGCAGGGTGATCGTAGCCCTGGCCGAGGCACCGCCCGCAACACCGGCCCGAAGGGCCGCGAGCTTCGGCAGGTCGAGCGACAGGTTGAGCGTTCCCGTCGATCCGCGGCCATTGCCGTCGACAGTGAATGCGCCGCCTTCGGTCGCGATGCGCACTGCGCGCAGGGACCAGGTCTCGTCATGCTTCAGGCTGGCCGTCCCGTCGAGCGACACCGGCGAAGCAACGAGATCGTGCGGGAGGTCGGGTGTCCCCAAATCACGCAATGCGCCTTGCCATGCAAGGGTGAGATCGCCCTTGTCGCTGGTCGCCGTGAGATCGAGATCGGCCCGGCCCGACAGATCGCGCCCCGCCAACGCCGAGAAGGGCGTCAAGCTCGGGAGGGTCAGCGTAACCTTGCCCTCTCCGCGTTCCGTAGAGGTGACGTAGGTGCCTCTGCTTTTCAGCGCCGCGGGCGAGGAGATGATATCCAGCAACTCGACGGTCAGCGTCTTGTCGCGCACGCCCACTCGCGCATCGAGCGTCACCTTCCCCAGCGGCGGCAAGCGGGCATCGACGGCAGTTGCGGAAATATCCTCCGCGCCGCCGGTCAGCAGAAGCGTTCCCTGTGGCCGCGTCGCGAGGGCGCCAAGATCGGCCCTGGCTTCGAGCTTCAAGCCGCGCCAGGTGGCGCCCGCCAGCAACGGGCCGAAGGGTCCGGGCTCCGAGGCCTCGACGGAGACCGTGCCTTGCAGGCGATCGGCGACGCGCTCATAGCGGCCCGACGCCGTCACGCCGACCGGCCCCACGGTCAATCGCGCCTCGCGAAGCGTCACGAGCTTGTCGTCGAGCGCGGCAGTCGCCGTCAGCGTCATCGGTCCACGGAGCGCATCCGTCACCGGCCCCTTCGGCAGGCCGGGTCCGGCAGTATCGAGACGCAGAGCGATCTCCGTCGCCGCATCGCGTGGCTGCCAGTTCGCCCTGCCCGTCGCGGTCACGGCATCGGCCGCCGACAAAGTCAGATCGGCGCTGCCGGCACGGGCATCGCCGCGAATGGCAAGACGGGTTGCGAAACCCTCGATGTCGGGTCGTTCGAGCAGAGCCGCAACGACGCCGCCCTTCCCTTCGTCGAAGGTTACTTCGCCGCGGACGGCCTGCGTGTTGGCGTCGAAGTGGATATCCGCCCCGAGACGCCCCATCGGGCCATCGAGGCGGTTTCCGTCGAGCTTCAGCCGACCGTCGGCAAGGCTTGCCGGCAGCACCGCATCGCCCGTGATCTTCCAGCGCGAATCGACCCGGGCGAGCGCAGCCCCGAGATGCAGTTCGTCGATCGAGAGCGCCTGCAGATCGACGCCGACAGGCAATTGCAGAGAACCGCCGCCTTTTGTGCTGCTGGTCTCGGCTTTTGCCGGTTCCGGCGCTCGGGCGACATCGATGCGCCGCGCCGCAACGATGTCGATACGCACACGCCCGCTCAGCAGCGACAGGAACGACCAGCGGAGTTCGGCATCTTCGATCGTAAGCCAAGGCCCCTGCCGGTCGGCGAGTTCCACGCGCTCGATCTTCAGATCCGTCGGGAGGAAGCCGCTCAATCCCCGAAGGCTGACTTTGCTGTCGGGTGTCGACGCCAGGCCGGACACGATCGACGCCAGGGTGCGCTGCGCAGGCCCGGTCTGCAGCACTGCAAACAAGACCACCAGAACGGCGACGAAGCCGCCCACTGTCCAGGTAAGGAGCCGTACGATCCTCATCAGAAAGCCTGCCCCAGGCTGACATAGATACCAAACGGTGGATCGCCTTCGCGCCGATTGAGCGGAATGCCGACATCGAACCGGATCGGGCCGAAGTCGGTATAGTAGCGGATGCCGGCGCCCGCACCGACACGCGGTGCGAACAAGGAGAAGTTCGGCAGATAGTCGGGATAGGCGCTGCCGGCATCGACGAAAGCCACCGCGCCGAACGACCGGCCGATGCGTTGGCGCAATTCGACGCTCGCCTCAATGACGCTGGCGCCGCCCAGCGGATTGTTGAAGGCGTCGCGCGGGCCTGCGCTCTGATAGACGAAGCCGCGGACCGAGCCGCCGCCGCCGGCGTAGAAGAGCTTGTCCGGCGGAATACTGTTGATGTTGGTCGCCGGCTCGGTGCCAAAGGATGCGCGGGTCGCCAGAACGGTGCGCCCCGGCTCCGCCAGATCGAAGTAGCTGCGGCCTGTCAGGCGCATGATCGTGAAGAAGTTGCCGGCCGGGCCGGCATCGAGCCAGGGCGTCACATCGAACTGCAGGCGATAGCCCTTGGTTGGGTCGACGTCGCTGTTCGCCCTGTTGTAGAGCACCGTCATCGGGACACCGATGAGGTTGTAATCCTGGGTAATGCCGTTGCGGGTGATCTGCGCAAACTCGGCGGCGAGCCCGAAACGCACCTGCAGATGCGGCGAGACGGTACGATCGAAACCAGCCTGAAACGTGATGGCGTTGCGGGTGTAGGCGTCCAGCACCTCGCGCAACGCTGCCGCTTCGAGCCGCGCATCCTGGCCGGGCAGCCACCAGTCAGGCTTGCGGAAGGCCGCCCGAAAGGCGAAGCCCGTATCGAGGAGCGCGTTTTGCCCGAGACGGTTGATCTCCGCCGAAAGACGCAGGCTTTCGGCCTGGCCGAACAGGTTGCGATGAACCCAAAATCCGTCGACGGCGAAGCCGAGCTGCGTCTCGTAGCTCACGCCAAAGCCGATGGAACGCTGCGGCCGGTCGGTGAGTTCGACATCGATCGGCAATTCGCCATTGGCATCGAGGCCGGTGGCCGGTCGGATGCGTACGGCGTTGAAGACGCCCAGCGACGTGAGCTTGCCGCGCAGCGCATCTACCTTGGCGGGCTCGTAGGGTTCGCCCTCCTTGAAAGGCACGCGACGCTGCAGCCAGACTGTATCGACTTTTTCGGTACCGGAGAAACGCACCGGCCCCATGCGCGCCGTCGGTCCGCTTTCGACAATGAAAGTGACATCGGCCTCGCGCGTGGCGTGATCGACGACGACCTCGCGATCCTTTATCGCCGCCAGGGCGTAGCCGTGCTGTCGTAGCTGAGTGAGAATTCGGTCCTGCGCACTGATGATCGCACCGGCATCGGCCGGATCACCGGGGGCCAGCTCAAGCTGGCTGCGGTCGATGTCGGGCACGGAGATCATGGCGCCGGGAGGTCGAATGGTCAGCTGTCCGATGCGATAGCGCGGCCCCGTCTTGATATTGAAGGAAAACGAGATGGCGTCGGCTTCGGGTCGGGCCTCGATGGCATCGAGGGCAGCCGCATCGGCGATCGGATGGCCTTCGAACGTACCGCTCGCCTCGGCATCATAGAAGCCGCGGGAGCGCAGCGCCGCGTTCACTCTCGACAGCACAGCCTGTGCACCCTGTAACAGGGAGAGGCCATCGCCCGTGAGCGGCTGATTCTTCTCTGTGCCTTCGACGAGGCTCTTGATGTCTGCCTCCATGCCCTCGTCGCCGGACATGGTGAGCTCGATCTTGGCAGTTCGCGCCTGTGCGATTCCGCACAACGATGCCCAAAGTATCATCATGAGCAATGTCGTGCCCAACAAGCGCGCAATCGCGCTTTTGCCCAGCACGGTGCGGTGTGGGGGGCAAACCGTCATCACCGTTACACAACGCCCCAGCAGCTATTTGGATGCAAGACCTTGGTGTGTGAAAACTTCATCTCGGCACAGAGTGAACGATCTCGCAGCTTGGCGATAATGGAAACGGGAGAAATCTCAATGGCAAGAGTGACGCGCACACTCCTGGCCGGTTCGGCTGCCATTGCTGCAACAGCCGCCCTGGCGACCGGAGGTTACAGCCAGACAGGGCGACCGGACCAAGAACCCTGGCGGCAATACGAAGGCCTGACGGCTCTCGAGATCCCATTCGCCAACGGACCGATCTCGCTGGAACACGTGCCGCAGGTCTGGCTGAAACTCAATGGTGCACGGCCACGCTGGTTCGGCATGGATACCGGCTCGACGGGTATCGTCACGTCGGCTGAGCATTTCACGCCAGGGCCCCGCGACGTGGCCCAGGGACCGGGGCGGCTGGTCTACAACAGCAGTGGCCGCATCCTGAACGGCGAACACTATCTCACCGACGTCGTGATCCAGCGCGACGCTCACACGCCCGTTGCCACGGCGCGCGTACAGGTCCTGCGCGTCACCCACATCACCTGCCTGGCGCAGGCACGCGATTGCCGGCCGGAGCATAACCCGCGCAATGTCGGTTTCATGGGCGTCGGCTTCGATCGCGATTCCGCACAGGGTACCGCTGCCTCGGAGCCCAAGAACCCCTTCGTCAACCTCACGTCATTGGCGTCCAGCCAGCCGGCCGGCAGCGTGCGCAAGGGCTATGCGATTACCCGCTATGGCGTCCACATCGGGATGACACCCGAGCTCACCCGCCATATGGCGTTCGTCAAACTGACGCCGAAGGCTCATCCTCCCGGCGTTCCGGACTGGAACGGCGCGCCTCTCACCATATCGGTCAATGGCCGAGAGGGACGCGGCACCATGCTCATGGATACCGGCATCAACTACATGTTCCTCTCGCCGCCCGCGGGAACCCGATTGGAACGCGGCCACGCGGCGCCAGAGGGCACGCGTATCGAACTCTACATGCCGGACAGGCAGCAGCCCCAGCCCGCACGCTATCATCTGACCGTCGGCCGTCGCGGCAATCCGCTCCATCCCGAAAAGATCGAGGTGGTGAAAGACGCCGGCGTTTTCGCAAATACAGGCCGCATGTTCCTGCAGGGCTTCGACTATCTCTACGACGCGGCAGGCGGCTATGTCGGATATGGCTGGAATGGCCGCGTCAGTCACGAATATGGTGGCGTCACGCCGGGCGTTTCGACGGCGCGCTAACGAACCTTGGAAAGGTCGAGCGCACAGTGGTCATCCGGCGGTCCCGCCATATTCTTGAAATCGGAGCGGGCAATTGTCGTCGCGGAAGCAATAAGGGTCGCGGACCGTTGTCGCCCGGACGCGCACGCCTCTGGTCGCAGGTGCCGCCATAGGCACCATCGAAAGCCGCACTCGCGGCAGCGGCGGCACCGTGGCCTTTCGCCTCGTTGGTCTTCCGCAGCGCCTCGGCCTCGGCGCGCTTGGCGGCAGCCTCTCCGTCGTTCCGCACCTGCAGTCGATTTGCCTCGATCTCGCTCAGCAGTCGGATCAGTTCCTGCTCGGCCGACTGAGATTGCTGCTGGGCCTTCGCAAGATCGGCATCGGCCTGCCGCTTGGCTGCAGTATCGAACTTGGCCTTGCGCCGGGCTTCCTCTTCGGGTCGCCACTTCTCTGCCGCCGCCGCTTCGGCCGCGCGACACTCCGCCAGAAGGCGTTCGATCCTCGGTCTTCATGTCCTGCAGCGAGACAGTCTGAGGCGGGAGCGGCGTGGCGCCGGCGACGGTGCTGAAGATGCAAGGGCCGATGCCCGAGCCGCGAAATCGACGTCCGGAGCGCCGTTCCTGCCGGCTCCGACCTCGACCATGTGTCGAATGTCCCCCTGTCTGCGGGGCTAAGTTGCAGGCTGTGGGCGCCTAAAGAAAAAAAGCCGCTCAAGATGTCGGATGTCCACCTCGCCGTCCGTCCTCGGGACAGAACCACGACAGGAGCCGCCCGATGACCGCCTCTTCCATCGCCGACCGCGAACTGGTGCTGACCCGCCTGATCGATGCGCCTCGCGAGAAGCTCTACCGGGCCTGGACCGATCCTGCCCTGCTGACGCAATGGTTTGCCCCCTTGCCCTACACGACGCCGATGGTCGAACTCGACGTGCGGCCAGGCGGCGCCAACTTGATCGTGATGCGAGGGCCCGACGGCCAGGAGATGCCCAATCGAGGCGTCTATCTCGAGGTGGTGCCGAACGAACGGATCGTCGTCACGGACGCCTTCACGACGGCATGGGAGCCATCCGAGAAGCCGTTCATGACGTTGATCCTCACCTTCGAGGATGAAGGCGGCAAGACACGCTACACCGCAAGGGTACGCCACTGGACAGTCGAGGACCGCGAGGCGCACGAAAAGATGGGCTTCCATCAAGGCTGGGGCATCTGCGCCGACCAGCTCACCGCACTTGTCGCAAAACTGTAAGACCTGACGCGTCGCCGCCCGCAGCCGGGCGGCGACAGCAAGGCCGGCAGGGTCAGCAAGAGCTCGCCCAAGGCACCGCGAACCGTGCTCGGTTACCAGGGCATGACACTGTAAGGTGGTGTCATGATCAGGCTGCTCCACAGGACTATCGTTGGCACCATCAGGCGCCTGCCGCTGCGCGCGGCCTGTTTCGTCTTCCGCGGATACAACAAAGTGCTCCGCCTGCTGGGGCCTGAATACGTCGCAACGACCTTCTTCGGCGCGAAGCTTCGCTGCAGCACCGACGATCTCATCCAGCGCATGATCCTGCATTTCGGTGTTTGGGAGCCGGACGTATCGCGGGTGATCGAGCAGAATCTCAAAAGCGGCGACGTCTTCGTCGATATCGGCGCCAATATTGGCTACGACACGCTGCTGGCCTCCGCCCGCGTCGGTCGCGCCGGCCAGGTCGTAGCGATCGAAGCGTCGCCCCGGACATTCGCGCTATTGCAGAAGAACCTTGCGCTCAACCCCGCCTCGGTAAATGTGCGCGCAATCAATGCCGCCGTTTCCGACAAGCCAGGCACCCTCGAGCTCTACGAGATCAGCAGTACCAACATCGGCGCTGCGACGACGCTCGCCTCGCGCGGGGGCACATTGATGGCCTTGGTCGAGGCACGGCCGCTGGACCAGATCCTGACTACCGATGAAATCCAGCGTCTTCGCCTCATCAAGATGGACGTCGAAGGAGCGGAACCACCGATCCTTCAGTACATCCTCGATCAGCTTCACCTCTATCCGCAGACCATGGACATCGTTGTCGAGGCGAGTCCACAGGACGGCCTTGCAGCATGGCGAAATGTTTTCGACCGCTTGCGGACGGCTGGCTTCTCCGCCTGGGCGATCGACAACAGCTACGAACTCGAATGGTACCTGCGCTGGCGCCATCCCGGAGCACTGCAGCGGATCGAAGCCATGCCTGCGCACCAGCAGGACCTCCTGTTCACGCGCCGCTAGCCCACGGGCCTCTGCCCCGACGATTTCTGCAAAGCCTGGACGATGTTCATCATCAGGCCAGTACAGCCCTTCTCGATCAGGTCGAGCGCCCGCTCGTAGTCAGCGACGCTGCCGCCGTAGGGATCGACGATATCCGTTGCGCCAGCTTCGTGGAAATGCCGCAAGAGGAGTTGCGGCCGGTCGGTGCAGCCAGCCGGCGCCATCCAGCGCATTGCAGCGAGATTAGTCCGATCCATGGCAATCGGATGATCGTAGCGCGCCAGATCGTCCGGCCGCAGCGACCGTACCTTTGCTGCACCGATCAAATAGCCACGTCGTTCGGTGACCTCGTGCGCCAGCAGCGACGGCGCTTCCCCGACATGGCCATCGAACGTCCCTGCAATTTCGACGTCGAACAAATGCTCGATCCGGCCGCGCCGCGCGAAGGTACGGAACACACCTGCCGCCATCGGCGCGCGGCAGATGCCGCCGGTAGAAACAAACAGAACGCCGATCGTCATAACTCAGAGCCACTGGACATGTTGCCGGGCAGGTCGATCTGGAAAATGGCACCTGCGTCGCTCGGTTCCAAGGTCAGGCTTCCGCCTGCATCGCGCAGAATGCCGTAGGCGACGGCGAGGCCGAGTCCCGTGCCTTGGCCTTCGGACTTCGTCGTGAAGAATGGTTCGAAGATGCGCTCGCGGATCGCTTCCGGGACACCCGGCCCATTGTCGGCAATGCGCACCCGCAGATGGCCATCGGCACTCCGCTCGGCCGTAACTTCAACGACCTTGTCACTACGTACGGCATCGCCGAGCGCATCGCGGGCATTGCCGAGCACGGCAACCAACGCCTGCTCGATCAGCGGCCGGTGCCCCACTACCACAAGCAGCTCCTCGCCCAGCTCCTGCCTGAGGGCAATACCGGCAGTGCGATAAGACTGTCCCATCAAGGCGATTGCACCGAGGCAGGCGTCACGCAAATCGAAGGATCGTGGGCCTTCGCGGGTCGAGCGGCTGAATATGCGCATGCGCGAGATAACGTCGGCGGCCCGATCGACCTGGGCCATGATCCGGGCCAGCTTGGCGACCGCGAAGTCACGGAACTCGCGATCCGACATCGCCGTGATCGGCTCCTCGGTGTCCTCGTCATCGGCAGCTGCCGAGGGCAGCTCGGTTTCCGCCTCGGCCAGAGCATTCTGTGCGGCCATGCGGATCACGTTCAATGGCTGGCTAAGCTCGTGCGCAATACCTGTCGTGATCTCACCCAGCGTGACGAGCTTTCCTGACAACGCAATCGCACGCTCTGCCTGATGACGAAGCGTTTCGTCATGACCGACCAGGATTACGCTCTCACCGCTACCGGGCAGCGATTGCCTCGACAGGGAAAAGCGCAGCCGCCGCGTCCGATCGCCCGGCTGCAACAGGCCAAGATTGATCTCTGCGGTCGGCATCTTGCCGTTGATGAACGTAAGCAGCGGCTCGACGCCTTTGAGAGCAGGATTGAAGAGCGCGTCGGCCACGGCACGATCCGGTCCGGTCTCGAGCAGGCGGCGAAAGAGCGAGTTGGCGTGAACGACCTTGCCATGCCGGTCGACGACAGCGGTCATTGCCGACGGCGTGTCGACGATGGCCGAGAGAACTTGCCGCTCCGAAGCCTCTCGTGCGGCCGTATTGCTCCGTTCGATCAGCCTCGCCATGAGCACGCCCGCCAGGATAGTGAGAACGGTCAGCAGGATGCCGATGCCTACGATCAGCAGGCTGCGATCATGCCATAGTGTCAGGAAGGCGCTTTCGCCAACTGCGACGGTGACATAGGCCGGAAAACCTTCGAGCTTGGTGGCAACGACGATGCTCGACGGATGCCCCCCCGCATAGGACGGGAACGATCCATGAGCCAGAACGGCCCTCCCCGACTCGCCCGCCTCGATCAGCCGCTGAGGCAGCGTCTGATCGAAGCGCGATCCGAGTTGCTGATCGGGGAGATTTGTGGCCAGCAAGGTGCCGTCATTGCGAAACAGCGCCAGCAAGCCGTCGGGGCCGAGAGCCACTCGATTATAGAAAGCCGCAAAGAAGTTGGCTTCGAGGCCTACGCCGACAACGCCGAGCAGCTCACCCTTGTTGGATACGATCTTGCGCGCGATGTAGAAACGTGGGTCACCAGTTATCATGCCGGCCGCTGTCGCACTCAGCGCCATGGCGCCGGGTTCGACGGCGATCCTGAAAGAGTCTCGATGCGCGACATTGACGGCAGCCGGCGGCCACGTTCGCGTCGAGTTCACGACATCGCCGTTGGCGGCAACGATCAAGGCCATCCCGATCTGCGGCTGGCCAAGGATACGGTTGCGCATCGCCTCGAAGAAGCGTTTCTCGCCCATGACCTGACGAAACTGCTGCTCGGTCTCGATGCGCTCCTCGGCGATCCAGTCGACCATGCTTTTTACTACCAGATCGGCCGCACCCTGTGTCTGGGCTGCATGCGCCGCAACCGCGAGGGCGATGTTCTCCGCCGATGTCTTCCAGCTTTTGACGGCGCTCTCGTAGTTGTCCTCGATGATCAGGAACACCATGGTCCAGACCAGCAGGATGTGCAGCACACAGGCGAGCAGAGTCCGCCGAGTGCTCACCGACCCGCCGACGAGCCTCGAGGCACGTCTGCGCGCCGGCCGCTCTTTGCCCTGTTCGGCTTCCCCCAAAGACACCGCCATCCCCCACATATGCCACTATCGGGCACCACCACCCACAAAACCCCCAACAAATCGCTCAACCCTTGCGGAATGTACCCCGAACCGGGCAATTTCAGCGGTACATCCTGTTTTCAATTGCCTCCACTTTGGAGGTTACAGCCCTGCCTGCAAGAGAGCCCTGCCGTACATGACAAATTCCGGCCGCCCGGCCCGCCCTTTTCGCAATGTCGACGCGATGGTGGTCGACGACGATTCGGCGGCAGTCGAGGAGCTGGTTGAATGCCTCGCAAAGGCTGGTCTTTCCTGTCTCTCGGCAGGCAATGGGGAACTTGCCCTGCAGCTTCTGGCTGGGGGCAATCGCGCAAAAGTTGTGGTTTCGGATCTGCGTATGCCCGAACTGACCGGCCTGGAGTTTGCCAAACGCCTCGGCCGGCTGGCCGACGACGACCGACCGGAAGTGATCTTCGTAAGCGGCCACGCAGGATTCGACGATGCTGTCGAGGCGATCCGCCTCGGTGCCCGCGACCTGCTCACGAAGCCTGTCGACGGCCCGAAGCTGGTGCGTGCCGTCAAGACGGCGCTGCTCGCACGGCAGGCCCGCCAACGGGCAAATCCGCCGGCCGAATCGTTCGCCGACGAACCCTGCGGCCGCAAGCGGGCCGCCCTGAAAGACATGCGGTCGATGCGCAAGATGCGCAGCCAGTATTTCCCCACCGAACTCTTCTCCGATCCGTGCTGGGAAATGCTGCTCGATCTCTACGACGCGCGACTGGCGGGAGCGGAAGTCACCGTCACCAGTCTGGGGGCTGCGTCCGGCGTGCCCCTGACGACAGCGCTTCGCCGCATGGAGCAGCTGATCGCCCATGGCCTCATCGAGCGCTCCGGCGACACCGGCGACAAGCGACGCACCATCGTCCGCCTGAGCCAGGAGGGGCTCAACGCCGTCGAACAGTTCTTCGATACCTACCTGCGCCGCAGGTGAGCGGCGGCCAATCCCTCCGATCCGGAGGCGATCTGTCGTGAAAAGTACGTCGAGATGATCCTATATCCCGCCCATGTCTCTCGACGATCAGGGCGTGGCGTCCTTCCTGACAGACGTTCTCATTGTGGAAGACGATCCCACGCAGGCTGAAGAACTGGCCTGCTATCTTCGCCGGGCCCGTCTCAGGGTCGAATCCACGGTCAGCGGCTCGCTTGCCATCCACACGATCGCGCGGCTGCGGCCCAAGGTGGCCCTGATCGACTACAATCTGCCCGATCTCGATGGCGTGACCGTCGCCGAGCGCATCACGCGGCTCAGTCCCGGCACGGCCATGATCGTGATGTCGGGCCGCATCGACAGGCTGTCGGATCATACATTGGCCAACACCGGCATTTTCACCTTCGTGAACAAGCCCGTGGCGCTGGGTCCGCTGCGCAGTGCGGTCCTGACATTGATCCGTACGACGACACGGACCGGCCTGCCGCCGCCCTTGCCCAAGAAACGGCTGCTTCCACTGCCTTTCGGCTCCTTCGGCCTCACCTGAAGCGGCGCCTAGGTATTCACGTTTGAGACAGTGCAATTCTTGACTCGCGCCGGTGCGCGAGGCTTCACTCCGTACACGTTCTATTTGAAGTGTGGTGTCGTTCTGATGACCCGCGGGGTGGCTGTGCGGATACTTCTTGTCGAGGATGACGAGGATCTCCGGACGGAAATTCGCGAGTACCTTCAGCGCCGTGGCCATGACGTCACGGCGTGCGGGTCGCTCGACGATGCCCGCGCGGCTGTCCGTCGCCTTGCCGCACGCAACACGGTTGCCGAAGCAATCGTCTGCGACGTCAACCTGCCTGACGGCAATGGCATCGACTTCTATGCGGCCTCTGCCGCAGAACTGCCCGCTTGCCGCTGGGTCTTGATGTCGGGCGCTCACGACGCCGCGAGGATCGACGGGTTGAGCGCCGAAAAGGGCCTGCCGCGCTGCACCATCGTCGAGAAGCCGATGTCGCTCCGGATCCTGAATGGCGCCCTCAATCGGATGTGATCGACTGGAGAACAGATTTTTGAAGCGCAAGGCAGGCGGCTTCGAGCAAAGACGCGCTGCGGCCACGAGCCCTGGTCTAGTTGGCTCTCCATAGGTCGATCACCGGCCCATGGAGACCCGACACGGGATCCCTCTCCGGCAAGGGCACCGCGGCGACAGAGCGCCGAGCCGCCTCGCCGTCGATCTGTCCTGGTCGCTTCTGGTCGAATTGCCCGTTGCTGGGGTAGGCGCCCACCACCAGAAGATCGACGCTCGCGTCGAGCCGCTTGTGTCCGGTACCGGCCGGCAAGACAACGACATCGCCCGCAGTGACGGTAAGAGGCCTGCCCTTGGCACCGCCGAACTCGACAGTTGCACGACCGCGCGCGATCCCGAGCACTTCGTGCGTCCCTGTATGGAAGTGCAAGAAAGGGTAGATCCCGTTCCGCCAGCCATCGGACCAGCCGTTGCGGGAAAATGTCCGTTCGAGCCATCCCGCCGCATCGTCGACGGCCTGGTCCGGAACCACACCGCGATAGACAATCAGCGGCAGCCGCAGGTTGTTGGGCGTCTCCGCATCGCCCTCGAAACGAAATGTCTCGAAAGTGTATTTTCCGGTTGGGTCCGCGTTCATGACGTGGATTGCATACCGCTTTGCCTCGATTGGCAAACACCGCGAATTCGGCCGAGATCGCCGCTTCACTCGTTTCCGGTCACGCCCTATCGGACCTTCGGAGAAATCGATCGGCTGGCGCGAGGTGTGCATCATCAGGACAACGTTTTCGTTTGCGGATGGATTGCCGGTCCGTCTAACGTCATTTGCCTTCACGGGGGGAGTTCACATGGCCCAGGATCGTCGTTCACTGCGCGCACTGGCACAGCTTCTGCCTTCCGGGGCGCTCGGTCTGTCGGTCACTCTGGCGGCCGCCGATGCGGCGGCCACGGCCACGGCGGCGCCGGACGATAACAAGAAGAGCGGTTCCGTCGCCGAGCGACTTCAGACCATTCGCAACGACGTCTCCGGTGCCATCGAGCAGTACCGCAAGGACGGTGAGCCATTCGTCGCCGTCGACCCTGAGCAGCTCGTGGCCTGGTGGGGCAACGGTGGCTGGCGTAACGGCGGTTGGCACAACTGGGGCAACGGCTGGCACAATGGCGGCTGGGGCAACGGCGGCTGGCACAACTGGGGCAATGGCTGGCACAACGGCTGGCATAACTGGTAGTAGCCGTCGATGCCTGCCACGCCTGAAATCGGCATGGTGGTCGTGCAGCCGACGGCATTCTGCAACATCGCCTGCACCTATTGCTACCTGCCGGACCGCTCCAACACACACGTGATCGCCCAATCGACGGTGACGCGGCTGTTCGAAGAGATTTTTGCGTCCGGCTGGTCCTGCCCTGAACTCATCGTGGTCTGGCATGCCGGCGAACCTCTGGTAGTGCCCGTCTCCTTCTATGAAGAAGCCTTCGCAACGATCGACCGGCTGCGGCCGGCCAATGTGGTGGTGAAGCACTCCTTCCAGACAAATGGCATGCTGATCGATGCCAATTGGTGCAGCCTCTTCAAACAGTGGAATGTCGGCGTCGGCGTCAGCCTCGATGGCCCGCGGGACCTGCACGACCTCCACCGCAAGACGCGCAGCGGCAAGGGAACATTCGACAAGACGATCGCAGCCGTCCGCTCCTTGCGCGAAAACGAGGTGCCGTTTCACGTCATCTCGGTACTGTCGAAGGCGAGCCTCGACATGCCGCACGAGCTGCTCGACTTCTACCTTGCCGAGGGAATCGACCAGGTCTGCTTCAACGTCGAGGAGTCCGAAGGCGACCACGTTTCGAGCCTGTTCCACGGTCCGGCGTTGCGTCAGCGGTATGCGGCCTTCCTGAGGACCTTCTGGCATGAAGCACGGCGCAGCGGCCGTGTCCGCTTCGTGCGCGAGATCGATCTCACCTTGCCGCGGGTGTTCCGTCCGGAGGGCGCGCCGACGCGCAACATCCAGGTCGAACCGCTCGCCATGCTGAACGTCGACAGCCACGGCAATGCCTCCAGTTTTTCGCCCGAGCTGCTGGGATTGAAGCACGAGGCCTACGGCGACTATCTCCTGGGCAACATCCGCTTCCAGTCGATGGCTGAGCTGTCCTACGAATTCGTCGCCGATACGTTGCGGAGCAGCGCCGGCGAACACGGGATGAAATTCTTCCCGCTGGTGTTCTCGCTGTTCATGTTCATCCTGGCGGCG
>WBZX01000166.1_pt2 | contig 40859 bp, 36 predicted proteins | sample 5204211 | NCBI WGS metagenome assembly WBZX01 (sample SAMN12344362, study PRJNA552823) | activated sludge metagenome | biome: Activated sludge suspended growth; feature: Nitrification reactor; material: Wastewater; isolation source: activated sludge from nitrification reactor of wastewater...
GAGGACGAAGGGCGCGGCGGCTCGCGCTTCATGCACACGCTCGAACCAGGCGCGAAAGTCTTCGTCAGCGAACCGAAGAACGCCTTCGCGCTCGATTACGCGCGCCCGGCCTATCTGCTCGTCGCGGGCGGCATCGGCGTCACGCCGATCATCGGGCAGGCGCAGGCGCTCGCGCGCCATGGCGCGCAACTGCGTGTCCTGCTCGCCGCGCGGACGCGTCCCGACATTCTCTTCCACGACGATTTCGCGCGCACGCTCGGCGAGCGTGTCGCATGTTTCGTCTCCGGCGAAGGCCGCCGAATCGACGCAGCAGCTGAAATCGCGCAACTCGCCGAAGGCGGCGAACTTTATATCTGCGGGCCGCTGCCGCTGGTCGACGCCTTTCGAAAGGCGTGGAAAGAGGCGGGCCGTCCGGCCCATCTCTTCCGCACCGAGACGTTCGGGTCGAGCGGCGAATTCGCGGCTCAGCCTTTCAAGGTCAACGTGCCCGCGCTTGGCCGCACAATCGAAGTCGCAGCCGATTGTTCCATGCTCGACGCGCTGGAAGCAGCCGGCGTCGAGATGATTTCGGACTGCCGTCGCGGCGAATGCGGTCTGTGCGCGGTCGATGTCGTGACCGCGACCGCGCCGCTCGACCATCGCGATGTCTTCTTCAGCGAAGAGGAACGTCACGCCGCGAAGAAAATCTGCGCCTGCGTGTCGCGCGCGGTGGGCGGCGAAATCTCGATCGATACGGGCTACAGGCCCGATCTCTAGGCGCGCCCGCGCGCCTCAAGCGCCCAGAACAGACCGCGCCCCTTCGCCTTGTGACCCAGCTCGCGCAGAGAATCACCGGTCCCTGGATGCTCGACCTTGATCACGTCCGCGCCGTACTCGGCGAGGAGGCCGCCGCAATAGGGCCCGGCGATGTATCGGCCGCGTCACCGCGGCGTTGGCGACAGGAGCGAGCGCAGTCGTGCGACGCGGCCGTCGTCGCCCGACGCGGTCGCACGCTCGAGCAGCGGCGGGGCCTCCTCGCCGCGCGACCGAGCTCGACCCATGCGAGACCGAGGTTGTTGAGCGTGTTCGACGGCCACGCGGGGCCGCCTCCGGGCATCGCGGACGCTGACCTACGCGTTCAGCAGCCGTGCCGCGTCGAACGGCAGGTCGTCGATCGTCCACGCGGCCGTGTCGTCCGCCGCGCCGGCCGCCGCGACCCGCGAGTCGAGCTCGTTGTCGGGCTTTCCATCGGCGTCGTCGTGGGGCAACATCGCAACGGGCATGAGTTGGGACGGCTTCAACGGCGAGGACTGCTGACGTCGTGCGTCCTGGATCCTTCGCTCGCCCCACCCCTCTCGCGCTGATGAGCGCAAGACTCGTCATGTGTCTTGCGGTCGCCAGCGGGTGCAAGAGCGACTCAGATGGAGCATCGACCGCAGAATCGACCGCGGAATCATCCGCGGGCGAGGTCCCCATCGATACGTTACTCGACGACGCGGCGCACGACTTCTGCCGACAGTACATCGATTGCGAATGCTCCGCTTCGGAAGGTGCGCTATTCGCCAACGAAGCGGATTGCTTCAATACGAATCGCTCCGAATACGGCGGCATCGTCGCCTCGGGGGAGGCTGACGGACTCACATTTGATCGCGAGTGTCTTGCAGAGTACGTCGCCCAAATCGAGTCCCTGGGTTGCAGTTCAGATCGACGAGCGCTCGGCGTGCTGGTCTCGTGCAAGGTCCATCACGGCACCCGGGACGTCGGCGAGTCGTGCAAGCGTCACGACAACGCGGAAGGCGACGATTGCTTGCCTTCCCTCACTTGCGCCGATGGCTCGTGCATCGTTACAAAGGAGCGATACTCGCTCGGTGAGGCTTGCGATCCGCAGCACGCGGCATGCGAACCGCCGGGTGTTTGCGTTGACCCCGACGACGCGGGCAGGCACATCTGCGTTCCATTGCCGATCAAAGGCGAACCATGTCTCTTCGGTCGTTGTCGTGATGGCCTCTTGTGCGACCCGGAGCAGGTATGCCAGGAAGCCGCAGGCGTTGGGTCCGCATGTGGCCCCGGAAAGCCAGAATGCGATCCTTGCTTTCCCTGCGACAGCACGTCGTCGACCTGCGCGGCACGCGAACCGGCCGCCGTGGGCGAGTCGTGTCACATCGATTCGCAGTGCGCGCCGGGCATATCGTGCGTGGAGGTAGCTGCATTCTCGTGCAGCGATCGTCCTGTGATTTGCTTCGGTGGCGCAAATCCACCAAATCCTACTCCGTGGGAGTTCGGAAAGTGTCAATGACGAGGACGTCCGTGAGCCTGGGAAGAATGGCGATCGTCATGGTCGTTGCCACCGCCATGGCGAGTGACGCTTGGGCATCCGGGTTCTCCGCGCACGCGAGACAACCCGACCGTGCGGCGGCGCGATCGGGGACACGCGGCTGTGCCGGGGGCTCGGCGCAGTGCGCAGTCGTAGTGGGGGGAGCGGTCACCGGAGGCGTCGGCCTCATCTTGGCTGCTGTCGGTTTTGGAGTATTCGCCGGGATCCACACCGGAAACCCGGGACGCGGCCTGGAGATCGACGGGTTCGATGACGTCCGCGACACGCAACGCGTGGTTCGCGTCGGTCGGGCGATGGGGGGAATGGGGATCGCCGGGGGTATTGCCGCGATCGGCGGAGCAATCGCCCTCGCGATCGGTCTATCGACGATGCTGGGCAGGTCGGGCAGAGCGCGTGCCCGCAGAGTCGCGTTGATCGCCGGTGGGCCTGCGCTGCGCTTCTGACCCACCACCTACCGCGACGCAAGGGTCCGCAATCGCGTCGCCCGATCGCGGTCGCCCGCCGCATCGGCGCGCTCGCTCAACGCGAGTACGGTGTTGCGCGCCGGAGCGCTGAGCTCGAAACCCTGCGGGCTCGACGACAGCGCCGCTTCGATCGCGTCCGCGACCTCGCGGACCGGCGCGCTGTCGTACTCCAGGTCGCTGCGGTGCCGCGCGGCGGTGCCGAGCATTGCGATCGCGTCGTCGAGCCGGCCCAGCTCGGTGTACGCGCGGCCGAGCATGAGCTCGGTGTTGGCCAGCGAGTGGGCGCTCGCGTCCGCGGCGGTCTTGAGTGCGAGCGCGCGCTCGAGCGCTGCGCGGGCCTCCTCGGCGCGGCCGAGCTCGACCCACGCGTGACCGAGGTTGTTGAGCGTGGTCGCCAGCCGCGGGTCGTCGACGCCGTAGACCCGCTCGCGGTAGCTCAGGATCGGCTGGTAGGCGGCCGCGGCCGCGGCGTACGACGAGCGCATGAGCAACACGTCGGCGAGCGCCTGGCGGTGCCACCAAGTGCGCGGGTGGTCGTCGCCGAACATCGGCAACGCGACCGCGAGTGCCTGCTCGTAGCTGCGTGCGGCCGCATCGATGTCGTCGGCGTGGAACTCGAAGTTGCCGAGGTTGTGCAGCGCCGTGTCGAGCGCGAGGTCGGGCACCGCTGCCGACTGCAGCTGCGCGACGACCTCGCGCATGCGCTCGACCGCCTCGCTTGAGCGTCCCTGGGCATCGAGGACGCTGGCGCGGACGTTGAGCAAGACGGCATCGAAGCGAGACTCGCTGGCACGTCGCGCGGCGGCCTCGGCCGCCGCGATCAACCCATCGACCTCGTCGAAGTGCTCGAGCTCCACCGCGCGCAGCCACGCCAGCTCGGCACGCGCGTCGGCGAGCACGAGATCGTGGCCCTCGCGTTCGGCCAGCACGGCGGCGTCGCGCAGCCACTGCTCCGCGCCCGCGAGATCACCCTCGGCCTGGGCATTCTCGCCGTGGGCGAGCAGGGCCTCGGCGACGAGCGGGGCGAAGCCCAGCGCCTCCGCACGGGCCTGGCTCTGCACCGCGAGCGCGAGCGCGGCCTCGCCCAGGCCGAGCGCACGATAGACGTCGGCTTCGGCCAGGCGCGCACGCAGCTCGAGCACCGCTGCCGCCTGCTGCGGATCGCCCGGCATCGGCGACCGCGAGGCCTCGACGCCCTCGCACCCTGCCACCGCGGGCAAGCCGAGCACGGCCTCGCGCGCGTGCTCGACGACCTCGGCCCGGCCGCGCGCCAGCACGTCGGCGAAGCCCACCAGCTGCGCCCGACGGGTCTCGATGCACGCCGAGCGACCGGCGTCGGCGGCCTCGCAGAGCTCGCGCTGCGCCGCCGCGATGGCCTCGGCTTGGGCGTGCAACGCCGCGATCACCACCTGTGCGTCGTCGCTGCGATCGCCGAAGGCTCGACGCAACGCAGCGTCGTCGAGCGACACCGGCGAGACCGCGGCACAGGCGGCCGCGTCCGAGCCCGCCGGCGTCAGCGCGAGGACGCCACCCACCACCGCCACCGACGGCACCGCGAGCCACACCGGCGCCCACGAGCGCCCGTGCTGGCGATCGATCGCCGCGACGATCTCGTGCATGGTCGCGTGGCGATCTTCGGGTCGTGGCGCCAGCGCGCGGTCCAGCAGCGCGTGGATCCAGCGGGGTACCGCCCGGTGCTCGCTGACGTCGATGCGTTCTCCCGCCAGCACGCGGGCGGCGATCTCCGCGGTCGAGCTGCCGGCGAACGGTCGCACACCGAACAGCAGCTCGTGCAGGGTGATCGCCCACGCGAACTGATCGCTGCGCGCGTCGGCGTCGTCGCCTCGGTGTTGCTCGGGACTCATGTACGCCGGCGTGCCGACGCGATCGCCGGGCCGCGTGAGCACGGGATCGGGATCGACCCCCGGCGCCGAGCTCTCGTGCTCGCGCGCGAGCGTCTGCAGGCGAGCGAGCCCGAAGTCGAGCACGCGCACCCGCCCGAGGCGATCGACCATGACATTCGCGGGCTTGAAGTCGCGGTGGACGATGCCCGCGACGTGGGCGGCCGCCAACCCCGCGGCGGCCTGCCGCATCACCTCGAGCGCCTCGGTCGGCGCCGGAGATCGACGTCGCCACGCGCAGAGGTCCACGCCGTCGATCCACTCGGTCACGACGAACACGTCGTGGCCGTCGACGCCCGCGTCGAACACTGCCACGACGTTGGGATGCGAGACAGCCGCGATCGCCTGCGCCTCACGGACCATGCGCGCGCGACGAACCGCGATGAGCTCGCCGGCGTCCGGCACGGCCATGAGCTTGAGCGCGACGCGACGATCGAGCTCGCCGTCGTGGGCCGTGAAGACGACGCCCATCGCCCCCTGGCCGAGCTTCTCGAGCAACACGTAGCGCCCGACCCTGCCGCCCGACCCTCGTGCCACGCGCGGCCGCGATCGCGCCTCGCCATCGAGGGTGCGATCGGGATCGGTGGTCTCGGAGGCGCCCACGCCTCGACTTTTCTCTCGCGCGCGCGGCCAGGGCACAACGTGAAAGTCCCGGGCAGGCGACAGCCTTGGCGCACATGCCGACGGTGGCGTGCGTCACACGGACCGCGGCGGTGTTGCAAACCGCCGCACGGGTCCCGTTGTCAGCGACCAAGTCGGCTGCCTACCATGATGACATGGAACGCAGGCGCCTCGAGTCGATGGCGTGGTGGCTGGTCGCGGTCGTGGGATGTCACGAGCCCGCGGACGCCTCCGACGATGGCGAGTCGTCGCCGAGCTCGAGTGCCGGCGCTTCGACCGAGGGCTCGAGCCAGGGCGACAGCGGGAGCACCGGCAGCGGCGACGGCAGCAGCGGCGCGAGCACGGCCGACACCGAGCTGCCCTCGCCGTATTCGGATGGCACCACCGGTAGCTCCGACATGCCGAGCATCGGCGCCGACGATGTGACCGCGGCCATCGTCGCCGGCCTCGACGCATTCGTGACCGCCGATCCGCAGGGGGTCCTCGACGCCTACGACGATCTCGCGGTGTTCGAGCCCGGCTGCCCCGAGTTCGCACAGGAGGCCGACATGGGCACGCTGAACGTCTTGGTGTGGCAGACCGAGGGCTGCACCACCAGCGCGGGCCTGACCGTGCGCGGCAGCGGTCGCATCGAGCGACGGCTCGGCTACGTCGATGGCGATCGCGTCATCGACGGCGCGCAGCTCTCGTCGCAGGGCGGTACCTTCAGGCTCGAGACCGACGACGGCCGCTACTTCGAGCTGGCCGGCTACATCGACTTCACGCGCGCGACCAATCCCGACGGCAGCGACGGGGCGCTCGCGGTGACCGGCGATGTCTCGGCCGATCCCGTGACCGCCGCGGGCTCGCCCATTCTCTCGGGCGACGTGCGGCTGCAGGGCTACCTCTACGCGTACATGGGCACCGGCTACCGCGGGCTGGGCGGCAGCGGATCGGTGACCGGCGACGTGCTCGGCAATGCGTTGGCGCTGTCGTTCGATCAGGCGCTCGTCGTCGACCTGCCGTGCGCGGCCGAGCCGCTCGGGACCTTCGGCGTGCGCGACGACGTCGGCTTCTGGCACGACGTGGTGTTCGACGCCGGCACCTACGACGACCAAGGCGGCGTCGCGTGGAACGAGGGCGCCTGCGACGGTTGCGGTGCATACCTCGCTGGCGGCGTGGCCTCGGGCGACGCGTGTGTGGACTCGGCTGCGCTCGCGCAGCTCATCGCGTGGGAGGGCATGCCGTGGTGAAGCGCATTGCACTGGCGACCGTGTTGGGCCTCGCGGCCTGCAAGGACGACGCGGCGAACAACGACGACGACGACGGCGGGCCGGGCTCGGCGTCGGCATCGGCATCGGCAACCGCCGGCAGCGACGGCGGCGACACATCCGGGGGCGACGACGGCAGCACCGGCGAGCCGATGCCGCCGGTGGACGATCCCCTCGACGCCGTCGCGCTGCTCAACCGCGCCAGCCTCGACCTCCGGGGCCTGCGGCCCTCCGCAGAGGAGCTCGCGCAGGTCGAGGCCGATCCCGCCGCCGTCGATGGGATCATCGAGGGCTTCGTCGACGACCCCGCATGGGCGGGTCGCGTGAAGGACATCTTCGCAGGCGCCTGGCGCACGCGCATCGACGTCTACGACGCCCCCGACGGCGGCTACGGCGGGGAGCAACCGCCCGCGTACCACACCGCCGTCGGTGAAGAGGTGCTCGATCTCATCGCGTACGTCGCGATGAACGACCTGCCGTTCCGCGAGATCCTGCAGAGCCCCGACACCTTCGTCGACCCGTTGTTGGTGTCGCTGTGGCCGCTCGAGCAGCAAGCCGCGGGCAACGAGTGGCTGCCGCCGGGCACCGTCCGCGCGCGCTACACCGACGGTCGACCGCAGGCCGGCGTGCTCTCGCTCAACGCGGTCTACTGGCGTCATCCCTCGACGGTCGAGAACGCCAACCGCGGCCGCACGAACGCCCTGTCGCAGGCGCTGCTGTGCCAGTCGTACCTCGATCGCCCGATCGACTTCCCCACCGACCTCGACCTCACCGACTCCGAGTCGATCCGCCAGGCGATCCGCGAGGTCGGTGCGTGCCAGGCGTGCCACGCCACGCTCGATCCGTTCGCGAGCTACCTGTGGGGCTTCATGTATCCCAACGAGCCCAGCACGACGTACTCGGTGGCGGCCGAGCGCGACTGGCAGATCTACACCGATACGCCGCCGGGCTTCTTCGGCGTGCCCGGCGAGCGGCTGGTCGACCTGGGCCAGCAGAGCGCCGACGACGAGCGCTTCATCTCGTGCACCGTGCGGCGCGTGTACGAGGGCATGCTCGGACGTGACGCGGTGCTGCAGGACGAGGGTGCGCTCGCCGAGCACCGCGAGGCATTCCTCGCCTCGTCGCTGTCGCTCAAGGCGCTGGTACGCTCGATCCTCCACGATCCGAGCTACCGCGGGGTGCACTGGGAGCCACGCTTCGGTGGCACGCCCGCACCGGTGCCGCTCAAGGTCGCGCCCGTCGAGGTGTGGTCACGATCGCTGACCGAGCTGTCGGGCTATGCGCTCGAGTTCGGTGGCCGCGACGGCACCCGCCTCGACGCCGCGGTGCGCACGCTGGCGGGCGGCTCCGATCGCGGTGACGCGACCGACGTCTCGACCGGCGCGGTGCTCGTGCAGCGTCGCCTCGCCGAGGCCGGCGCGACGTGGCTCGTCGACAACCAGGGCAGCAGCGGCGGGCGCCTCGACGAGGTGCTCGCGGGCGTCGACCTCGAGGCCGCGCCGAGCGATGCGACCCTGGTCGCGTTGGTGCAGGGCGCGCGCGCGAAGACCCTCGACACCGACGATCCCGAGCTGGTCGCGCTGGCCCAGCTGTGGACCGACGCCGCCGCGATCGACGACGCCCGCGGCGCATGGATCGCCCTGCTGACGGCGATCCTCGCCGACCCGGATCACCTCCTCTACTGACGGACGGACCCAAGCCATGCTCACGCGACGTACATTTCTCGGCTCGGCGGCGGCTGCCACGGCGTTGTTCGGCGGCGCACAGCTCGGTCGCACCCACGCCGGCGGCGAAGATCTACGGTTCCTGTTCCTGCACGTCGAGGGCGGCTGGGACCCACTCACGGTGTTCGCACCGATGTTCGACGCGCCCAACATCGACATGGAGGCGGCAGCCGAACCGTGGACGATCGGCGGGCTGTCACTGGTCGACCATCCCGCGCGGCCACAGACCCGCGCGTTCTTCGAGGCGCACCACGGCTCGATTGCACTGCTCAACGGTGTGTCGGTGCGGAGCGTGAACCACGAGACCTGCGCGATCGTGGCGCTGACCGGTGCGACCTCGGAGGACCGTCCCGACTTCGGCACCATCCTCGCGTACGAGCGCCGCGACGTCACCTCGCTGCCGCACCTGGTGATGAGTGGGCCCGCATTCCCCGGGCCGTACTCGGTGTTCGTCAGCAACGCCCGCGGGCAGCTGCAGGAGACCATCGACGGCTCACTGCTCGGCAACGCCGACTCACCGATCGTCGCGCCGAGCGCGATCCCCGGCCGCGTGGTCGATCGATTCCTGCGCGATCGATCGGAGGCGATACGACTGGCCCATCCCTCGATCGATCACACCGCCGACTATGCCGAGGCGCTGCAGCGGGCAAAGCTGCTGGTCGACAGCCGCTTCGAGCTGCATCTGCAGAGCAGCAACAGCTTCATCGGTCGCAGCAAGACGGCGATCGCCGCGCTGTCGTCGGGCCTTTGCCGGTGCGCCAGCGTGGGCACCGACTTCAACTGGGACACCCACAACGACAACAGCCTGCAGAGCGGCTTGTTCGAGAACCTCTTCATCGATCTCATGGATGTGATCGAGATGCTCGACCAGACCATGGGGCCCGACGGCAAGTCGCTGCGCGAGACCACCGTCGTCGTGGTCAGCTCGGAGATGGCGCGCACGCCTGCGCTCAACGCCACCGGTGGACGCGATCACTGGCCCTACACCTCGATGATGCTGATGGGCCCCGGCATCCAGGGCGACCGCAGCTTCGGCGGCTTCTCGGAGCTGTACGCCGGCGTCGGTGTCGGCAGCGACGGCGGGCTCGACCCGGCGCAGGCTGGCATCGCCGCCGAGTCGATCGGTGCCACCTTGCTGATGCTCGGCGGTGTCGATCCAAGGGACTACCTGCACACCACCGATCCGGTCCCGGGAGTGCTGGCATGATGCAGCGACGCGCGCAGCGGCTGCTCGTCGCGCTGGCCGTGCTCGTCGCGTGCAAGCAGGACGCGAACGACGACGACGGGGCGGACACCGGCACGACCACCGCCGATCCCAGCAGCGGTGGCGGCGAGGACCCGAGCAGCACCAGCGCGTCCCTCGACGACAGCTCGAGCAGCGGCAGCGACGGCGGCAGCGACACCGGCACCGACGCGATCGATTGCAACGCGGTGCCCATCATCACCTACGACACCTTCGGCAAGGGCTTCCTCGCCAGCTACTGCAACGGCTGCCACGGCGGCCACGTCGTCGATCGCCAGGACGCGCCCGCGTCCGCCGTCTTCGACACCCACGAACAGGTGCTGCAGTGGACCTCGCAGATCCTCGCCCGTCGCACGCCGCCCGAGGGCGTGATGCCGATGCCGCCCAACGGCGGTGTCACCCCGGACGACGACGAGCGCCTGCGGATCTGGCTCACCTGCTGGCCGTGACGGACCGGCCAACTCGAGCCAGCTCGGGCCGGCACGGGCCAACTCGACCGCGCGCTCCGCCAGGTCAGCCGCTCGACTCCTTCGAGATCGATGTGAAGGCCGGTGGCACGCCGCGCGCACCTGGCCGCGTCGCCCTACCGGGTGCCCATGCCGAGCGTCCTGCACGAAGTGCTGCGCGAGCTCTTCGCGAAGCGCCCCGACCTACTCTCCGGGCTTCTCGCGGAGCGCTTGTCCCTGCCCGCCACGGCGCTCGTCGCCTTGGACAGTGAGCTGACCGATGCGCGGCTCAAGCAACTGTTGCCGGATGCAGTGCTCGCAAGTCCCAACGCCGACGCGCCGACGTTGATCGTCATCGTCGAGGTGCACTTGCACGTCGCCGAGGCCAAGCGCCGCGTCTGGCCCCAATACGCGGCCGCAGCGTTTGGCCGCTTCGGTTGTGAGGCAGTGGTCGTGGTGGTCACGCCGTCACCCAGGGTTGCTGCCTGGGCGAGCGAGCCCATCGTCATCGGTCCGCGGCACACGATGTCTCCCGAGGTGCTCGGTCCGAGCGTCATTCCGTGGGTCGATGGCCCCGACCTGCGTCGCACGCCGGTCACGGGCATGCTGTGGACGCTCTCGCATCTCGACGATCCGGCGTGCCCCGAGCACGCGCTGGCCACCCTCGAGGCGCTCGCGACGTGGGACGAAGATGCCGACGGCCGTCTGGCTGATATACTGCAGGCGGCCCTACCCGCCGCTGTGCGTGCGCGCATGGAGGAACTGATGCGAACCGGCAAGTACGAGTACCAGAGCGACTTCGCGAAGAAGTACTTCGCGCTCGGTCGCGAAGAGGGCCGCGAAGAGGGTCGCGAAGAGGGTCGCGAAGAGGGCCGCGCGGTGGGCGAGGTGAGTGCGCTGCTGCTGGTGTTGCGAGCCCGCGGGATCGATGTGCCGGGGCCTGCGGCGAGTCGCATCGAGCAGGAGCGCGACGCGGCGCGCATCGAGTCGTGGATTCGCCGGGCGGTCACGGCGTCGACGATCGACGACGTCTTCGCCGACGAGTAGCCGCGACGCCGCTTCAGCGGACAGCGCCGCGACGCGCGGGGGTGGACGTCCGCCGCCGCAGCTTCACGACCAGGTAGGTCACGAGCCCGACGACGAACGACAGCTGCGCCGCGCCGGCACCGACGAGCCGCCCGCGCTCGAACATGTCGCCGCCGGGGTTGATGCCGACGACCAGGATCGTGGAGATGACGACGACCGCGGCCAGCGTCCCGGCGGCAGCGAGCAGCGCAATCATCCCGGCGGAACGCGGTGCACCCATACCGCGATCGTAGCAGGGCCCGCGCGCGTCCGGCAGGCCAGGAGCGACGAGCCGCATCACTTCGGCTTGGTCGTCGCGCGCATGAACGTGCCCGAGCCGGAGGCCGACGCGTCGCGGATCGCCACGAAGTCGTTGCGATAGGGCGCCCGCACGACATCGACGTGGTCCGCGTCGAGCATGGTGTCGAGCTTCACCCAGCCGTGGCTGGTGAACTCCACCTCGTGGGTGTGCTTGTCGAAGGTGGTCTTGGCCGCCGCGGCCTTGGCCTCGATGGCGGCCGCGCGGGCATCGATCGCCTCGAGCTCCGATGCGAGTGCGGCCAGCACCTTCTTGCGGAAGGCGACCGCCTCCTCCGCCTGCTTCTTCACGATCGAGTCAGGGGACTCGCCGGGTGCGTGGTCGGGCTGCGTCGGCTTGGGCTTCGCCTGCACATCCTCGCGATCGCGTCGCAGGGCATCGAGCTCGCCCTGTAGGTCGGCGAGCGCATCCTCCTGCGCGGCGAGCCGGCGCTCGAGCGACGCGTTCGCGCGCAGCAGCTCGCCCTCGACGTCGCGGTCGGCGTGGAGCTCCCCGGATGCCAGGGACACGAACACGCCGATCGCCAGACCAGCGACGACGGCGAGCTTGGAGGGGTGCGGTGGGGCGACCATGGCCGGTTCGAGACGCCGTCGCGAGATTTGTGACGGCCCCGCGGCCACGGACCGTGCCGCCTTGGCCCCGGGGCCCGCGGCGATGCGCTGAGACAAGTCCCGCGCCCGCGGTACTGCAGGTGCGGAAGCGAGCTGCGAATGCCCGAGCGATGGACGACCGACCCTCGACGACGACTGTGCGGCATCACCGTGGTGGCCTGGCTGGGCCTGCATGCGCAGGCGTGGGCGCTCGCGCCACTGCCCGAGGGGCCGACCGGGATCGCCGCGAAGTACGTCGCGGACGAGGGCATCGGCGACGATCCCGAGGTCATCGTGTTCGACGACTTCGAGAGCTATGCCGCGTCGAGCGACCTCGACGCCCACTGGGAGTCGGTCTACCAGTACCAGAACATCGCGTTCGCCACCGCCCCCGCGGACGTCTTCGCCGGCGCGCAGTCGCTCGAGTTCACGCTACCGAGCAGCGATGGCGAGGTGTCGAACGCGGTGACCAAGTGGATCAGCCCCGAGCCGGACGTCATGTTCCTGCGCTACTACACCAAGTTCGACGGCTCGTTCGCGATCACCGGCTCGAGCCACAACGGCGGGATGATCGCATCGCACTACTTCAACGGCCACGACGCGACGCCGGGCATCCCCGCCGACGGCACCAACAAGTGGCTCGTCACACTCGAGAACCTCCGCGAGTCGCCGCAGACCGCCTCGCCGGGGCTCTTGAACGTGTACATCTACCATCCCGAGCAGCGCGACGACTACGGCGACCACTTCTTTCCGACCGGTCTGGTGGCGCCCAACACCAGCCTGCCCTACGACTTCGGTCCCGATTTCATCCCGCGCCCCGACGTCATCCAACCGCTGCAGACATGGCAGTGCATGGAGCTCATGGTGGTGGCCAACACGCCGGGGCAACGCGATGGTCGCATCGCCGCGTGGATCGACGGCGCCTTGGTGGCGGACTGGCCGAACCTGCGGCTGCGTGACGTGCCCGAGCTGACCATCGATCGGATCTGGTTGGCGTTCCACGCCGGCAGCAACCCCGCGGGCGAGACCCGCAAGTGGTACGACAACGTCGTCGTGGCCAGCGCGTACATCGGGCCCATCGGCGACGGCAGTGCGCCGGGCGACACGACCGGAGCTGCATCCGACGGCGGTGGCGACGGCAGCAGCGACGCCGGCACTGGCAACGATGGCACGGGCGCGAGCGGTGGCACGGCCGCGAGCGACGATGCCTCGACACTCGGCGCGGAAGGACCGACGACGGCAAGCTCGGCCGCCGACGGGGCCGAAACCGATGCCGGCGCGCAGGGGCAAGACCCTGGCGCCTCCGGATGTGGCTGCGCGAGTGCGTCGCCGAACCCGGCGACTGCGTGGCTGCTCGTGGCTGGCGTGGGGTTCGGCGCGGCGCGGCGACGACGGCAACGACCCGTCGCCTGCGGCCGCGCAGCCGGGCCGAATCGGGCGCGATGACCCGATCCGCGCCCTGGTCGGGGATCGATTCGGGTCATGCACGGCGGACCGGTGGGCGAACTGGCGGCCATTCGGGTCGTCGATCGCCTGGCACGCTGCGTGCGTTCGTGGAACGCATCGCATGCCATGCCACTCGCTCCACCTCGGCTTGGGTCTCGCCGTCTTCGCGCAGCTCGCCTGCGGGCCGCATCGCGGCACCGCCGAATCACGGCAGCCGCTCGCCGCCGTCGGACCATCCGGCGAGACTCCCGGCGACGTCGCGGCCGCGGTCCCGTCCTCGCGCTCGGGCGCCCGTCTCCCCGAGCCCGTGCGACCCAAGGCGGCGCGACGCGAGCCTTCGATCTCGGCGACACCGATCGCGGGCGACACCGCGATCGACGTCGGCAACGGCCGATCGGTACGCGTGGCCCCCGATGGCGAGATCCGGCTCGGCGATCTGCTGCTGCTGCCCGGCGGTGGCGTCGGCGTGCCGAGGTTCTACGAGCGCGCACGCGTGGGCGACGACACCGTCATCGTGGTGGGCTTCGGCTTCGACACCGCACCCAATGATCCGGGCTACGTGGTCGCGGCGCGGATCGACGGCCGCGTCGACAAGGCGAAGTGGCTCTCGTGGATCCACGCGCAACGCATCGACGGCGGCGCGGACACGGACTGGCGCCTGCTGATCGCCGACCAACGCGTCGTGCTGATGCAGAACGAACGGGTGATGGCGCTCGACGCCGCGACCGGAGCGCAGGCGTGGGTGTTCTCCGGGATCGATCCGCACGTCTCCGACGGCTACCTCGGCGGCGTGACGATCCTGAAGACGAACCTCCGGATGCTCGACGTGAGCGCCGAATCCCACCGCTTGGTGGTCGCTGCGGTCGACGCGTCGAGCGACGAGCCCCTCACCGTCGAGCTCGATCTCGCGACCGGCAAGCGGGTGTACGCCAGGATCACGCGCAACCCGACGCCGGCGTTGCCGCTGTTCGCGTTCACCAAGGTCATGGCGCCGTGGATCGGCCACGACGATCCGCCAGCGCCACGACCCGACCCGCCGCCCAGTGGATTCGACGGGGTTCGCGTCGGCTACGCCGCGCTGCTGTGGAGCACCAAGACCGGCCACGGCATCATCGTGAACCCCACCCACGACGCGAGCGCCGATGTGATCGCAGCTGCCCGCAGCGCCCGATTCACCGATCGCGCCGGTCACGAGGCCCCCGTGAAATGGACGATGGTGATCGACACCGCCGCCGTCGCCGCGGCGACGACCACCAAGCGCGGCGCTCCCCCGACGCGCACGAGCAAACCGCGGCCCGACCAGGTGCGATTCGAATACACGTACGGCTTCGGCACCATGCAGACCGGCGAGGTCGTCGACCTCGATCCCGTCGCAAACGCCTTGGGTGCCGTTGCGGTGCGTTCGTACGCCGACCTCCCCGCGAAACGCCACGGCGTGGACGTCGTGCAGGTGCCCGGCGATCTGCCGGAGCTGCACGTCGAGTGGGGGCCCGTGGCGTTCGTGGACGACCCGGCGAGCCACGTGCTGGTGTTCGTTCAAGCGATGTGACGGCGCGCCCCACGGCGGCTGGTGCGACCAACCGGCCGCCGTCACATCTGCAGCCGTGTCGGCTCCGTCGACCCTGTCGCCGCGCGCCGTCCAGCTGCTTCGACGCCGCGTTGGCCCACGGATAGGATGAACCCGATGCGTTGGCGGCGCGTTTCTTCGGCCTTGGTGCTGGGACTTGGTGGCTGCGGCCCGACCGTGGGTACCACCGGCAGCGGGGGCGGTGGTGCCGACGGCAGCGGGGGCGCGCCGACCAACGACGACGGCGCGAGTGCATCCGAGCTCGAGGGCGGCAGCGTCGACGACAGTGGAAGCGGTGGCGCCGACTGCCAGCTGCCGCCGCAGGGCGGTCGCGTCTCGCAGGAGATCGTCGACGCCACGCGCCGTGTCGCCGGCGTGGCCATCGAGCCATCGTCGGGTGACCGCGTGTTCGTGGGCCGCCCGTGCGCCGAACGAATCGACGGCGGCGGCACGTCGCGCTGGCGCTTCGAGCTCGACGGCGCCGACTGCCAGGGCGTCGTGGTGGCCGATGGCATCGTCACGGCCGCGCACGCACGCGACGGCGTGGGCACGCTGACGCGTCTGCACGCCGACACCGGCGCGTTGGTCGACGAGATCACGCTCTCGACCGGGGACGAGACCGCTGTTGCCACGGCGATCGATGGCACGATCTACGCGGTCGTCACCGATGGCCCGTACCTCGAGACCACGGCGACGCTGAGTGCGGTCGATCCGGCGGGCGCGATCAGCTGGACGACGACGCTGCCCGGACCACTCTCACCCTCGGACATGCCGATTGCCGCCGGCATCGACGGACCGCTGGTGGGCCTCGTCGTTCGCGAAGACGAGGGTGACGTCGCGCGCCTGCAGGCCTTCGACAGCGGCGGCAATCCCAGCTGGAGCTGGTCTCCGATCGACGCCGGCTTCGAAGTGCGCTCGATTGCCGCCGATGCCGACGGCATCTGGGTCGTGCTGGGTGACCCGGCGAAGGAGTACAGCATCTCCGGCGGCGTCGGAGGCCCTGGCGGCATCGCGCGCCTCGACCTGCAGGGCCAGCTGGTCGTCGCGAAGACGACGCTCGACGATCCTGCGATCGAGTATGCGCGCGCCGTCGCGAGCGACCCCTGCCTGGGCGTCTACCTCGCGGGTCACGGCTCGACGCTCGACGAGCGCTGGGGTCAGCTGTGGGTCGCGCGCATCGACGCCGACGCCAACGTGCTGTGGGCAGACTTCTGGGACGGCAGCGTGGTCGAGCTACCGGAGTCCCCCTTCCCGCTCGACGGCGACGACCTCGGCGAGTCGCTCGCGATCGATCCATCGGGGCGCATCGTGGTCGTGGGCTCGACCGCGGTACGCGAGGAACTCGACGGGGACACGAAGGCCGTGATCTCCCAGGACTGGGTGGGGGAGTACGTGCCTTAGGGGTACGCCTTGCGTGAACGCGGACGCGCGTGCATGGACGTGGTAGCGCAGACGTGCTGCAATCCACCGAGATGGCGAAGGCGCGCGGGGAGCTGACCGATGGCGTCTACGAGCACCTCGTCACCGATGAACTCGCCGCGCGCATCGCAGCCGTGCTCGACACTCGCACGGTCGAGCAGGATGAGCTCGACGCCGGTGATGCGCACGTGCTGCTCGCGCGGCACCTCGCCCATGAGTTCTTGCGTGTGCTCGACGACGTGCCGCGCAGCGAGCGTCCAGCGGGGCAGATCGAGCTCGCGAATCGAGTGCTCGCGTCGATCGGTGCCGACGACATTCGCTCGGTGGTCGTGGGGTCCCGCGTTGCGGCGCCCGGCCGCATCTTGAAGGCGGTCCACGCCGGCGCAGCTCCCATTCGGCCGGAGACGCCGCTGTCGCAGAGCACATTGCTCACGCGCAATCGTGCCGAACCTGCGCTCGGGCACGAGCTCGCCCGTGAGGTCGCCTGTGCCGATCGCATCGACGCCCTGATCGCGTTCGTGACGATGAGCGGCGTCCGTGCGCTCCGCGACTCGCTCGACGCCGTCGCGCGACGGCCGGGCGGCGTGCGCATGCGCCTGCTGACGACGGTGTTCACGGGCACGACGCAGGTCGAGGCGCTCGCGTATCTCGCTCGGCTGCCGGGTGTCGAGGTGCGCGTCTCGTACGACATCCAGCGGACGCGACTCCATGCCAAGGCATGGATGTTCTGGCGCGAGGGAGGGCTGCACACGGCGTACGTCGGCTCCGCGAATCTCACGTCGACCGCGCTCGGCAGCGGGCAGGAGTGGATGGTCAAGATCTGCGCCGCCGACCTGGCCCACGTGGTCGAGAAGATCGACGCCACGTTCGAGACCCTGTGGAATGATCCCGAGTTCGAGCGATTCGACCCCGAGGACCCGGAGCACGAGACGCGACTTCGACTCGCGCTGGGAAACCAACGCAGCCGCGACGAACGCACACCGCTTCTGTTCGAGCTGCGTCCGTACGCGTTCCAGTTGGAGATCCTCGATCGACTCGAAGCCGAACGGGTCGTTCACGGGCGGCGTCGCAACCTCGTTGTTGCCGCAACCGGCACCGGGAAGACGGTGCTCGCGGCGCTCGACTTCGTTCGCCAGCTGAAAGGCGGCGTCGCGCCGACGCTGTTGTTCCTCGCGCATCGGCAGGAGCTGCTCGAGCAGGCGCGCGAGACATTCAGACACGCCTTGCGTGATCCAGCGTTCGGCGAGCTGTTGTCCGGGGGTGCGGAGCCCGAACGGTGGGAGCACGTCTTCGCGACGATCCAGAGCGCGGCCTCACGAAAGCTGATCGAGCGTCACGGCGCCGCGTACTTTCGCTATGTCGTGATCGACGAGTGTCATCACGCGCCGGCAGACTCATACCAGAAGATCGTTCCGCACCTGCGCCCAGACATCTTGCTCGGGCTGACGGCAACGCCGGAGCGCAGCGACAACCGCTCGCTGCTGCCCGACTTCGACGGGCACATCGCTGCAGAGCTGCGGCTGTGGCATGCGCTCGACAGGCAGCTGCTGGTGCCGTTCGAGTACTACGGCGTATCCGACGGCGTCGACCTCCGGCAGATTCGTTGGCAGAAGACGGGCTACGACACCGGTGGTCTGAGCACGCTGTACACCGGTCATGAAGCGCGCGTCGAGCTGATGGTCGCTCGGCTCGCCGAGCGCGTGGACGACATCCGGGCGATCCGGGCGCTCGCGTTCTGTGTGTCGATCGAGCACGCCGAGTACATCGCTGCGGAGCTCACACGCCGGAACATCCCTGCGCTCGCGGTACACGGCGAGACGCCGTCGGCGCTGCGACACGACGCGCCCCGCCGGCTGCGCGAACGCGACGTCAACGTGCTGTGCACGTGCGACCTCTACAACGAGGGTGTCGACCTCCCGTTCGTCGACACCTTGTTGCTGCTGCGACCGACGAACAGCGCGACCTTGTTCATGCAGCAGATCGGCCGCGGGCTTCGCCGTCACGTCGACAAAACCAGCTGCCTGGTGCTCGACTTGGTGGGACTGCACCGCGCGGAGTTTCGTTTCGACGCCACACTCGCCGCGATCACCGGCATCCCGCGCGCGCGACTGGCCAAGGCCGTGGAGGATCGTTTTCCGTTCTTGCCGAGCGGATGTGTGCTCCAGCTCGATGCCGTGGCGCGACAGCAGGTGCTCGCGTCGCTGCGTCGTCAGCTTGCGGGCGCGCAGCGAATGGTGGAAGAGATGAAGGAGCTCGCGCAGGAGGACGGCCAGCCGCCGACGATGGCGCGGTTCCTCGAGGCGACCGGGCGCGAGATCGACGACGTGTACCGCGGCCCGGGCGGCAGTTGGACGCGGCTGCGGCAGCGTGCCGGGTTCGCCGAGAACATCGACGAAGACACCGAGGAGCTCGCGCGGCGCTTCGGGTGGTTGCTGCACGTCGACGAGACGAGCCGGCTCGATGCTTGGACGCGGGCCTTGGCCGAGGCTGCGCCGGGCACCGCCATGGATGCGATCCGTCTCACGATGCTCGACTTCCAGCTGCAGCATCGCGGGACCGTCCGGCAGCCAGAGGAAACCGTCGCAGCGTTGTGTGCATCGCAGGAGGCGCGCAGCGAGCTCCTGCAACTGGTCGGGGTGCTGCGCGATCGCGTCGGGCACGCGACCGAGATCTACCCGGTGCCCGAGTGGCCACTGGCGCTGCACCGCCGCTATACGCGGCGCGAGCTACTGGTCGCGGTCGGCTACGTAGGCGCTGGCGAGAAGGGGAGCACGCCGCAGGGCGGGATCTTGCAGCTCAAGGAGAGCAAGCGCGAGCTGCTGCTGGTCACGCTCGACAAGTCGAGCAGGAGCTTCTCTCCGAGTACGCGATACCGCGACTACGCGATCAGCAGGGAGCTGTTCCATTGGGAGACGCAGTCGGCTGCGAGCGTGGGGAAGGAATCGGGGCGGAGGTACATCGAGAGCCCGGGGAACGGATGGTCTTTCTATCTGTTCGTGCGGGAGACGACCGAGGACGCGTATGCGTTCCTGGGACCGGCCGTGTACGAGAGGCACGAGGGTGATCGACCGATCGGCATCGTGTGGCGCCTCGAGCAACCGATGGCGGCCGAGCTATGTGATCGGTTCGCCACGCTGTCGTCGGGCTAGCAGCGCCTCCGCTCGGCCTCCGCACCAGGGTCAGACGAGGCCGGTGGGTCGCACCCCATCGCGCAGAGCTTTCGCCCTACGACAACCAGCGTCTCGCCGCCCGCCGAGCACGGGCTCACAGTTCACGGATCGCGCCGAAGGCCTGCGGACGATCGACGTCGGCGCGCGCCGAGCATGAGCACCAACAGCACGCCCGCACCTCCACTGCGTGGGCCCTCGTTGCAGCCGCACCCTGTGTTGGTCTCGTCGGCAGACGCGGTGCCGCCGCTGCCGTCGGCCCCCGCAGAGCCGGCGCCACCGCTGCCGGTGTCGTCGCCGACCGTTCCGCTCGCCGAGCCCGCGGTTGCCGAGTCGCCGCTCGCCGAGCCCTGCGTCGCCGAGTCGCCGCTCGCCGAGCCCTGCGTCGCCGAGCCGCTCGCGTCGTCGCCACCGCTGGTGTCACCACCGGTCGGGTCGGTGGACCCGCCGCACGCGATCATGTCGGCGAGCTCGTTGATGTACGTCTCGATCGCCGTGTAGCCACTGGGCATCATCGTCGCGTGATCCGAGCCGTCATTCGGATCGAGTCCGTGCTCGAGCTCCCATGCGTCCGCCATGCCGTCGTCGTCGTCGTCGGTCGGCGGCTCGCCAGGTCGCAGGCCCGACATGAGATCGGCCTGTGCTCCACCCCAGTCCCCGCTGCGCGCCTCGAGTTCGGCGAGCACCCCGAGGCTCACGGCATCGCGGGGGAACGCGCCGGCGCAGTCGACCACGTCGTCGTGGGCGGCGGCGGCGGACTGGATCGTCACCGGCACGTAGTCGTCCCCGCTGAACTCGAACGGTGCGTCGGCGCGGACCGATGCCGACGCACCGATCGATTCGGTAAAGTACGGGTCGCTCCACGGATCGTCGATGCAGCCGGTGTAGTCGCCGGGATCGTCGACGCAGTTGTCGGCCAGCCAGTACGACGCCGACTCGCCGCCATCGAAGAAGAACGGGATCAGGCTGTCGTTCGGGCCCTGGATGAAGGTGTTGCCGACCACCATGATGTCGCCCGACGCGTCGTTGTGATTCACGAAGCCGTGACGCACGTTGTAGACGACGTTGTTGATCGCCTCCGACGGCCCCGTCGCCAGCGCTGGCGCGCGGTTGCGAAGGTGCGCGAAGAGGTTGTGGTGGACCGACGCACGGCCGCCGTAGTTGAGCAGGCCATAGTTGTGATCCCCCTCCGGGTGGCCCTGGGTCGCGGCCTCGGCGATCTCCGACCATTGCACGGTCACGCTCGCACCCTCGTACAGATCGACGTTCTCGTCGACACCGAATGCCGCGGACACGTGGTCGAAGATCGCCAGTTGGTTGAGCGCGAAGCGCAGCGTGTCGTGTTGCTCGCCGTCGCCGCCGGGGAAGGGCGCCGGTCGGATCCGGACGTGGCGAACGATGATGTTGCCGACCTCGGGGTTGTAGTCCGCGTACAAGCGGCCGCGGATCGTCACGCCGGCCCCCGGCGCGGTCTGACCCGCAATCGTCACGTCGCCGTAGGGGATGACCAGGATGTCGTTGCCGTCGCTCTCATCGAACGGATCGTTGGGGTTGGGCAGGCCCAGATCGATGACGCCCGACACCGCGAACACGATCGTGCGCGGACCCGGGGTGGCCAACGCCTCGCGCAGCGTGCCGGGACCCGACTCAGCCAGGCTCGTCACCTTGATCACCGCGCCACCGCGGCCGCCGGTCGCAGTGGCGCCGAAGCCCTCTGCGCCGGGGAACGCCGGCTGCGCTCGGGCACTGGTGGCCGTCGCTGCCAGCGCGACGGCGAGGGACAAGGGGGCCAAGTGCTTCAGGGTGCGGTGGCGCATCGCCGATCGTTCCACAGCATCACATGCGTCATTCGAGGGCCAAGCGCGACACGCCGGAACGATCGTGTCGTCGTTTCTCGGGAGCCGAAGCGACCGGCCCACACCGACCGCCCGCGTCCGCGGGAACCCGCGCCCACGTCGCGGCAACACAGATCCCACGCTGCGCCACGTTCTCGCGCGCCGGCGGGGGCTCCGTGTTCGACACATCGACCAGTCACCACTCCCCGACATCGGCGCGCCATCGGGCATCCGCCGTAGCAGCGCCGGTATTCGTGCTCACGCTGCTCGCATGCGGGAGCCCAGCGGAGCGCAACCCGTTCGGTGGCACCGCGCCGGCGGGCACCATCGGCAGCGGCCCGGGCGGTGACGTCGACGAGCCCGACGAGGCGTCGGCGGAATCCTCGAGCAGCGACGGCGACGGCTCGAGCAGCAGCTCCGACGACGGCGCGAGCGCGAGCGCGTCGCAAGGCACCAGCGACAGCGCCACCACGAACACCACGACGGCGGGCGGGGGCGAGAGCGGCAGCGGCGATCCGGTGCTCGATGCGTGTCTCGACCTCGCGGTCGACGAGTGCCAGCAGTGCGCGTGCAACCTGTGCCTCGATCCGCTCTACGCCTGCCAGCAAGATCCCGGCTGCGTCGCGATGCGGGACTGCGCCGAGCAGGCAGGCTGCCAGGGTGCCGATTGCCTCGAGCCGTGCGGCGCCGTGGTCGACATGTACGGCGGCCCCTTCGGCGCCTCGGGTGCACTCGCGCTCGCGCTCAGCGACTGCCTGGTCGGCTCGTGCGCGAGCTGCTTCTAGCGGCTCGCGACGCGCCACCCGAGGCCTCGCCACGGCCTTTGTGCATCACCGCGCGGCGTCCCCGCGCGCACGGACGATCGCCCGCATCGGCCGAAATTCCCTCGTCCACGGCGATCAGACCTGGAACATGAATCATGTGTCATGTTCTGCGCCGTGATCGCTCGTCTGCTTCGTGTCGCCTTCGTCACTGCCTCGCTGATGCCTGCGACCGCGGCAGCGAGCGGGAGTTGGTCGAGCTCGCCGATCGCGGGCATGACCACGCACGTCTACGCGCCCGACTCGACGAGTCCCATCGGTGAGGGTCGCGCGCTGCTCGTCGGCCTGCACGGCTGCGTGCAGACGGCGGCCAACCTGCGCGACCAGGTTCCGTTCGACGCGAGTGCCGAGGCCACCGGGACCGTGATCGCACTGCCCGAGGTGCCCATGGGTGGCGTGATCGCCGGGTGCTGGGATTACTACGGTGCCAACCACGATCGCAGCAGCCGTCACGACGACGATCTCCTCGCGTTGGTCGACGCGCTGCTCGCCGATCCGCAGCTCGACATCGATCCCGATCAGGTCTACCTGGCCGGACTGTCCTCGGGCGCAGGCGAGGCGGCGGTGATGGGCTGCCTCGCGCCCGACGTGTTCGCCGGCATCGGCATTGCCGCGGGTCCAGCGGTCGGCACCAGTGAGAGCCAGATCGCATTCGTGACCACGACCGCCGAGCAAGCAGGCGCGAGCTGCACGAGCTTGGCCGGTGCCCACGCGTCGTCGTTCGCGACGCAACAAGTCGTCGTCATCGCCGGCACCATGGACTACACCGTGGCCCAGGACTATGCGCGCATCCACGCGGAGATGTTCGCCGCGCTGTACGGCGGGCTCACCAGTGCGCCGCTCGACGTCACGACGTTACCCGGCGCGATGCCGCAGGGCACCGCCGAGGTCTACGCCGACGACGACGGCGAACGAATCACCCGCGTGTCGATGCAGGGCGTGGGTCATGCGTGGCCCACCGGCACGGGCAGCGGCTACGACCTCTACTTCGTGTCACCGGGCGGCTTCGACTTCGCGGGCTACATGATGGCGTCGTTCCAAGCCAACAACCGCCGGGTCGGGACCGGGCCCAGCGGCAGCGAGTCGGGCGGCAGCGACGCGAGCGGATCGAGCGACGACGGCGATTCCGACGGCGGCGTGGGCAGCCTCTCGGGCGGCGACGACGACGGTGGCTCGACCGATGCGGCGCCGTCCGAAGGCGGACCGGCCGGCGACGACGGCAGTGGTTGCGCGTGTCGGGCCGACGCTCACGCGCGTCCGTCTCTCGCGTTCGCGCTACTCGTGCTGGCGGGCGGCCGGCGACGCCGACCTCACGGCACCAGCAGCACCTTGCCCATGGCCTTGCGGTCGTGCAGGTAGTGGTGCGCCGCCGCAGCGTCGTCGAACGAGAAGGTCTTGTCGACGCGGGGTGAGATCTTGCCCTCGCGGTACAGCTCGAGCAGCGCCTCGAACTGCGGCCGCAGCAGATCGAGGCGGTCGAACAGATGCCCCATGTTGCAGCCGCCGACGGTGCGGTTGTCGTTCATGAGATCGATGGGGCTGTACTTCTTGATGCGCAGCAGCTGACCGATCGCGGTCACGAGGCTGCGGGTCTTGCCCGCCGCGGCGCCGGAGATGCCGAAGCACACCAGCCGACCGGCGGGCCCGAGCAGGTCGTAGCCGCGCTTCCACGACGGCCCACCGACCGCGTCGAGCACGAGGTCGAGCCCGCGATCGCCGACCAGCTGCCGCACTGCGGTCGACCAGTCACCGGCGGCATCGATGGGGTGATCGCAGCCCTGCTCGCGCAGGAACGCGTGCTTGCCCGCCGACGCGGTGCCATACACGACGCAGTCGCGGGTCTTCGCCAGCTGGATCGCCGCCTGTCCCACGCCACCGGCCGCCGAGTGCACGAGCACGTGCGAGCCCGGTCGCAGGTTGCCGGTGAAGATCATCATGTAGTAGGCGGTCAGGTAGACCACCGGCAGCGCCGCGGCCTGCTCGAAGCCCATCGATTCGGGGATGTGGAAGGTCTGCGCGGCCGGGATCACCAGCGTGTCGGTGTAGCCACCGAAGCGCGGCATGCCGAACACACGATCGCCGATCGCGAGATCGGTGACGCCCGCACCGACCGCATCGATCACGCCCGCGACCTCGTAGCCGACGACGCACGGCAGCGGCGGCGCATCGGGATACAGGCCCACGCGCGCCATCAAGTCGGCGAAGTTGATGCCCGCCGCGCGCACGCGCACGCGCACGCAGCCGGGCGTGACCTCCGGATCCGGCGCCTCGCGAACCTGCAGCACCTCGGGCGCACCTGCTTTCGTGATCCAGATCTGCCGCATGCGAGGCGGATGCTACACCACCGGCGCAGGCGTCGGCCTGCACGAAGGCGCTCCAGTGCGCATCCTGGCGCGCGACCAAGGCGGGCTGCCCGAGGGCTGCGTCGGGATCGGAAGCACATCCAGAAGTCGTGGCCATTGCGAGCGAGCATCGTCTCACCCGCGTTCACGCGGAGTGACCTCCGGGCGAAACTCCGTGCAGCAACAGGCGGTTGCGCCAAGGGCGAGCGCGAAGATCGCTGGCCGGGTGACAGACACAGTTCTGCGGGATCATGATTGGCGAACGGAAGCAACGCCATCTCCGGGCTCGGGTTGCCGGTGGAACTCGTGGACGTACCGCCGATCAAGGATCTCGATGCCGCTCATCCCGTCGCATCCAAGTGGCGGCCGGTGCTGGCGGAGATCGTGCGGGCTCTCGCGCGTGGGGACTACGAGCTCGCGAGCGGTGTGCCGGGCGTAGCGCCCGTGTCGACCGGGACCGCCGCGCAGATCGAGCAGTACCTCGCAGACCACGGCGCCACGTTGACCGAGCTGCCGGAAGAGACTTGGGAGACCTCGATCGCGCAGTGGATGGGAGACCATTGGGAGGTGCTGATCGACCTGTGGACGCAGGAAGAAGGGTGCAGCGACCTGGTGCTCCACGTCGTCGTCGCCGAGTCGGGTGCCGACGACCGGTTCTCCGTGCACCTGGTCTACGTCCCGTGACGAGGGAGCGCCGGAGGTGATCGTCCTCGGGCTGAACCGCGACATCGCCCACCTCGTCGTGAACGAGTACAACCGCCGGGTGCACCGCGGCGAGCGCTTCGCGCCGGGTCGCTTCCATGCGGGGTTTCTCGAGGGCTTCGAGGTGACGTTCGAGCGCGTTCCTTCCGGTCCCCCTGATCCTCGCGCGACACCGCCGCCATCATCACCCCGCCGCTTCGGCAGGCTTCGCGATCCCCAGCTCGCCCTCGAGCACCGCGAGCACGTGGTCCCGCAGGATCTCCGCCCCCGCGGGCGTGAGGTGGATGCCGTCGCCGGCGCGCACGCGGACCTTCTTCGCGGCCTTGCCCTCTGGCGCGACGGCACCGGGCGGCACGATGCGATCGGCGTAGCCACCGTTCTCGTCGGCCAGCACCTCCCACGCATCGATGAACTTCGCGCCCGGTCGCACCGCCATGCGTGCGCGGTAGATGACGTTCACCCGCTTGACGCGCTCGTGGAATTTCTCGGGGCGCATCACGGGCATGCCGACCCAGAAGATGCGCTCGCCGTCGGGCGCGAGCAGATCGGCGAGCGCGTCGACGCGGCGCGCGTACTCCTCGTCCCAGCCGTCGTCTTGCCAGCGGATCCACTCGCCCGAGCCCATGTAGAGCCCCTGCACGTCGTTGCCGCCGAACATCACCACGGTCGCGTCGGGCTTCCACTTGCCGACGATGGCCTTGGCGGCCTCGGGCCAGTCGTAGAAGTCGGGCCGCGACAGGCCGCTGCTGCTCTTGCCCGCGCGACGGCACGGCAGCGCGTAGTCCTTCTCGAGCGCACGCTCGAGGAACACACCGAAGCCACCGGCGATCATGCTGTCGCCGAGCACGAGGATCTTGGGGGTCGCCGCCTGCGCGCCCGCGCGGCGCGGCAGCAGGCCGGCGAGCGCGGCGGCGGCACACAGCCCGCCCATGCGTCGGCGTGAGATCGGCATCGTGTGGATGTCCCGCGGCTGCCCTGGCATCGGCCCGAACCTTGGCAAACCTTGGGCCCCGCCGCCAAGCGGGGTCGCGCGGCTTGCCCGGACGCCGCCGTTCGCCTATCTAACGCTGCGTCAGCTTCTCCTGGAGCTGCGCGAGGCCAAGGCCATGATCGACGAGCAAACCCGCAAGTTCCTCGACCACCTGATCCAGAACAACCGCGTCGTGCTGTTCATGAAGGGCAACAAGACCTTCCCGCAGTGCGGCTTCTCCGGCGCGGTCGTCGAGGTGCTGAAGAAGCACAAGGTCGACTTCCACACCGTCAACGTGCTGCAGGACCCGAACATCCGCGACGGCATCAAGGAGTACAGCAACTGGCCGACGATCCCGCAGCTGTACATCGACGGCGAGTTCGTCGGCGGCTGCGACATCGTGCGCGAGATGGACGCCAACGGCGAGCTCGCGCAGAAGCTCGGCGCCTGAGCGCCGCGCCCTCGCTGCGGGCCGACGCGCGCTACATCGCGAAGGCCAGCAGCACCCACGCGACCGCGATCGCGCAGCCGTAGAGGGTGTGCCGCGTGAGGCGATCGCGTGCGTCGAGGGACTGGCGGAGCGCGCGCTCGTCATGGCGCACGAAGTGACGTGCGATGCGAGCCTGCAGCGCTGCGGCGCGCTCGAGCTCGAGCTCGGTGCCGCGTACGATCCAGCGGCCGAGCGTGCCGTCCTCCGGCTCCACGGCGACCGCGACGCCGGCGCGTTCGAGCAGAAGCTCGACACCGACGGCCTCGTCCTCGTCCTCGCAGGTCCACGCGACCGGCATGCATGGTTCGTACGGCCGCTCGCATGCCTGCGCGAGCGACCGATTCGGGCCGCGTACGCGGCGACCCCACGCACGACGCAGATGCGCGTGTTGCAGGTGGCCGACCCCTCACCCACCGCCGCGCACGTGCACCGACCGCGGATGCACGTTGCTGGCGGTCGTCGACGGGTTTCCGGTAAGCTGGGAAGCCCGCTCGAAGGAGACCGCCATGCGCCGCACCGACTCGATCCTCCGTGTTCCGTTGTTGACCGCCGCGCTGGGCCTGTGCGTGGGGATTTCGGCGGGGTCCGTGGCCTGCGCCCCGGTCGCCCAGGGCGGCTGTGACCGCGACGAGCAGTGTGGCCGCGGGCAGATGTGCGACCCGGACCTGAACGAGTGCGTCGACAAGGTCGTCGACACCACCAGCACCGAGTCCCCGGCCCCGGCCACCTTCACGAACAAGCAGGTGCCGTTCCACCGCGGCAAGGTCTGCACGGTGTCGGAGGTGAAGTCGGGCGAGAACATCCCGGTCTCGCTCAACCCCTGCTACCACCCCTGCCTCGACAAGGGCGCCTTCAAGCACAAGCACTACTACGAGTGCCTGGGCTCGCGCTGCAACGCGTGGGCGGTGATGTACATCGACGCGGGCAGCACCCCGACGACCTGCCCGACCGACGCGTTCGGGCAGTTCGACAGCGCCGAGTGCAGCTGGGGTCCGCTGGTCGAGCTCTCGATCGCGACCACCATCGACAGCGGCCCGGTCACCGGCACGATGCACGTCGAGGTGCCGTTCTTGACCAATGCCGACACCACCGAGATCGCGGCGAACTTCGAGGACACCGCGCTCATCCAGTCGAAGATCGACCAGTACCCCGCCGACGACGCTCGCGTGCCGGGTGGCATGGACATCAAGATGAGCCCGAGCAGCGCGATGCCGCCGGCCTCGTGCACCGAGGCCACCGCCGGCACCGGCGGCTGCCAGTGCTACGACATCGGATTCTGAGTGGGCGGCATCGAGGCCACGGACGCGCATCCCCACGACGAACCGCGCGTGGGGTTGGTGCTCTCGGGCGGCGGCGCACGGGGGGCCTACGAGGTCGGCGTCATCCGCTACGTCCGTGAGCGACTCCGGCACGCACGACCGTTCCACGTCATCACCGGCAGCAGCGTGGGCGCCGTCAACGGGGCCTACCTCGCCGCCACCGCTGACCGGCCGCGCGCGCAGGGCCGCATGCTCGCGCGGGTGTGGAGCGACCTCGATCTCGATCGCATCTACCGCTTCGGCTGGCGACAGATGCGATCGCTGCCGCAGGTGCTGCTCGGACGCAACCTGCCGAGCGACGAGCACGGCCAGACCCTGGGCGGCCTCATCGACGCGCGCCACATCGAGGATGTGGTGCGCTCGCGGATCCCGTGGGCGGGCATCCAGGCCAACCTGCGCAACGGCTCGCTGCACGGCTTCGCTTGCAGCGCGACCGAGCTGCAGACCGGCATCACCACGGTGTTCGTGCAGACCGCCGACGGTGACCGCAGCGAGTGGCCCAAGGTCCCCGGCCAGGTCGTGCAGCACACCACGATCACGCCGGCCCACGCGCTGGCATCGGCCGCGATTCCGGTGTTGTTCCCGGCGGTGCGGGTCGGCAACTCGCTGTTCGTCGACGGCAGCCTGCGGCAGAACACGCCCGTGCGCCCCGCGATGCACATGGGCGCCACGCGGCTGCTGGTGGTGGGCCTGCGGCACAACCCCCCGACCCCGGAGACGCCGCGGATCGAGCGGCGCAACATCGTCTATCCCAACGCCGTGTTCATGCTCGGCAAGATGCTGAACGCGCTGATGCTCGACAAGCTCGAGGCCGACCTCGCGCGGATCCATCGCACCAACGAGATGGTCCACGCCGGCACCGCGCTCTACGGCCCCGAGTTCGCACAGAACATGGCGGCGCAGATGACGGGTCGGCGCGCGCGGCCCTACCTCGAGATGCAGGTGGTGCTCATCAGCCCGAGCCGCAACCTCGGCGAGATCGCGTTCGACGTCATCCGTCGCACGCGGCTGCGCGAGCAGAAGGGTGTGATGGCACGCTGGCTGCGCAACGTCGTCAACGCCTCCGACGAGGTCTCGGAGAGCGACCTGGCCAGCTACGTGCTGTTCGAGGCCAACTACGTCAACGAGCTGATCGAGCTCGGCTACAACGACGCGGCCGCGCACCACGACGAGCTGACCTCACTCTGGGAGTGAGGCGCCATCAGCGACGCGCGCGCGCCCGGCCGCCGCGGGTCCGTGCACGTCCGCCTCGGGCGGCGCGCAATCGCGTGCACGCGGCCGTTGCTGCGCGATCCCTCGCAAGTCGGGTTCCTCACCACGCGCGGGGCCCCACACGCGCCCTGGCCCCGCTCGCTTCGCGGTACACCAGGGGGCGATGGCGTTTCAGCTCGTCACACTCCCCGGCGATGGTACTGGCCCCGAAGTCATGCGTGAGGGCATGCGCGTGCTCGATGCGGTGTCGCGCAAGCTCGGCATCGAGTGGAAGAACCAGGAGATCCCGTGCGGCGGACAGTTCTACCTGCAGCACGGCAGCCGTGACTGGCCCGAGGGCAGCGAAGAGGCCTGTGCGGCCGCCGATCTGATCCTGCTCGGCGCGGTCGGCTGGCCCGACCCCAAGGGCTCGGGCGGGCCGGTGCTGATGGCGAACGGCAAGATGGCCGGCTACTCGCCGGTGATCGGCAACCGCATCCGCCTGAACCTCTACGCCAACGTGCGACCGGTGAAGCTCTACCAGGGCGTTCGCCACCGCATCCACGGCGCGCACAAGCAGGTGTGGGAGCCCGGCAAGGTCGACATCGTGTTCCTGCGCGAGAACACCGAGGGCATGTACGCGCAGACCGGCGGCAAGCTGGCCCCCGGCGGCCGCACCGACGTCGCGATCGACACCCGCGTGATCACGCGCCGGGCCAGCGAGCAGATCATCCGCCACGCGTTCGAGCTGTGCCGCGCGCGGCCCAACGGTGCGCCCAAGGACGGCAAGAAGCGCGTGACCGCGATCGTGAAGGACAACGTCCTGCACGGCTGCCAGTTCTTCCGCGACGTGTTCTTCGAGATCGGCGCCGAGTACCCCGAGATCGAGAAGGAGACGGCCATCGTCGACGCCTTCACGCAGTGGCTGCTGGGCCAGCCCGAGCACTACGACGTGTGCGTGACGACCAACATGTTCGGCGACATCGTGACCGACCTCGCCAGCGTGCTGCAGGGCGGCATGGGCATGGCGGTGGGCGCCAACGTCGGCCGCGAGCACGGCATGTTCGAGCCCATCCACGGCAGCGCGCCCAAGCACGCCGGCAAGGACAAGGTGAACCCGATCGCGATGATCCTCGCGGTGAAGGAGGGCCTCGACTGGCTCGGTCGTCGCAAGCACGACGAGCGCCTGACCAAGGCCGCGACCGCGATCGAGGCCGCCGTGGTGGCGACGCTGCAGGCCGGCAAGCCGCTCACCTACGACATCGTGGGCGAGGCCGAAGCGGCCAAGTGCAGCGAGGTCGGCAAGGCGATTGCCGATCGCGCGGCCGCGCTGGTGTAGCGCCGGTGATGGCCCCCGCCTTCGGGTGGGGGCCCTCGAAATCGGCCCGTTGTTTGGGCCGCTGGGCTCCCACGTGGCAGGCTGCCCGACATCGTCATGCCGCAGCTGCCCGTGTTGATTGCCATGACGCTGAGCGCCGGGGCGCCGGCCCCTGCCGCCTCCGATGCGGCAACCGGCTCCGCCAGCGCGAGCGTCGAAGCCCCGCTCGCGGCCCCGCCGGCCGCCGGCGGTGAGGTCCAGACCACCGCGCCCGCATCCACCGCCCGCAAGCGCGAGCCGCTGTCGAAGCGCCGCGATCGCAAGTGGATCCATCGCTGGGCGCCCGAGCGCAACATGGCCGAGCTCGGGGTCTACGGCGGCGTGATCCTACCTGCGCGCGACCTCGAGCTGTTCGAGGCCACCCTCGATCTGCCGCGGCAGGGCTTCGCACCGCTGCGGCGCGCCGGCCTCGACGTCGGCGGACGCGTGGCCTACCTGCCGCTGCGCTTCCTCGGCTTCGAGCTCGAAGGCGGCGCGATGCCGAACAAGGCCAACGACCAGCGCGCCACCATGTGGACGGTGCGCGGGCACGTCATCGGCCAGCTCGGGCTGTGGAGCGTGACGCCTTTCGTGGTCGTCGGCGCCGGTGCGCTCGGCGTGGCGAGCTCGCGCGCGGCGGTCGGCAACGACGTCGACGCCTCGCTGCACCTGGGCCTGGGCGCGAAGTTCTACCTCAACCGCTACGTGATGCTGCGGCTCGACGTCCGCGACATCATCACCGCACGGCGCGGCGTCGCCGACGGTGCGACCAACACCGTCGAGGCGCTGCTGGGCCTGTCGTTCACCTTCGGTCGCAAGCGCGATCACGACCGCAAGCCCGAGCCCGTGGTGACGCCGCCGCCCACCGACCGCGACGGCGACGGCGTGTTCGACGACACCGACGCGTGCCCCGACGTGCCCGGCGAGAAGCCCAGCGGCTGCCCACCGGAGCCGGGCGATCGCGACGGCGACGGCTTCCTCGACCCACAGGACGCCTGCCCCGACGAGAAGGGCGTCGCCCCCGATGGCTGCCCCGATCGCGATCCCGACAAGGACGGCGTGCTCGATCCCGACGATCGCTGCCCGACCGAGCCCGAGACCAAGAACGGCTTCGAGGACGGCGACGGCTGCCCCGACGCGCTGCCCGACGAGTTCGGCGACCTCGAGGTGCTCGAGGGCGTGTTCTTCGACGTCGACAAGGACACCATCCGCAAGAACTCGCGCGAGGTGCTCGACAAGGCCGTCTCGGTGCTCGAGCGGTTCAAGACCGTGCGCGTCGAAGTCAGCGGGCACACCGACTCGACCGGCAACCGCGAGCACAACATGGAGCTGTCGCAGCGGCGCGCCGACGCGGTCAAGCGCTACCTCGTCGAGCACGGCATCGACGCCGCGCGCATCGAGACCCGCGGTGCCGGGCCCGACGAGCCGCTCGATTCCAACGCCAACGCCGCGGGGCGGGCCAAGAACCGGCGCATCGAGTTCCGCGTGCTGACCGTCGGGCGCTGACGCGCGGTCGTGGGGTCGCGCGATCGCGCGTGATCAAACCGGGCGCCCGCGGGACCACCACGCCATGCACCATCCGTCCCTTCGCGTGGCGACGCTGCTCGTCGCGGCGCCCCTGCTCCTATCGCTCGTCGCGTGCACCCCGGGCGACGACGACCCCGCCGGCGATACGGATGACAGCGGCGGCGCGTCCGGCTCGGCGAGCGCGTCCGCCACGGCGAGCACCTCGGCGTCTGCCAGCGCGAGCGCCGGCGAGAGCGCCGGCGACACGACCGCGGGCGACGGTGAGCTCGGACCCGCCGCGCGCGTGCGCGTCGTCAACGTGGTGCCCGACGCGAGCTTCGATGCGTGGGTCGCCGACGTCGACGGCGCGCCGGTGCGCGTGGCGCAGGACATCGGCTTCGGCGAGGTCTCGGCGTACGTCGACGCGCCGCTCAACCCCTTCTCGCAGTGGCCCGAGATGGTGCTGATGCCGAGCGGCGAGGTCCCGCAGAACACCCCGAACTGGCGGCTCGACAACGTCAGCGGGCCGGATCGGATCTTCCTCGAAATCCGTGAGCTCGACGCCGAGGGCGAGCAGGCCTCACTCATCATCACGCGCGAAGACGTGCTGCGCTGGGAGACGCTCGACGAGACCGAGATCGCCGACGCCGATCCATCGCAGGCCACGCTGCACATCTCCTACAACCTGTTCGACCTCGAGGGCCCCCAGGTGAGCGCGCTGGCGGTGGTCGGCCAGCCGTGCCTGCACGTCGGCTCCACCAGCGTGGCGCTGCCGTGGTCGGTGCCACCGGGCAGCTTCGAGCTGGGCTACTACGACGTGCAGACCGATGGCGAGTGCACCAACGCGCTGCAGACCCTGGCGATCACCGCCGCGGCGGGCGAACGCGTGATGGTCGTGCTCTACCACGACGGCAGCGAGGTCCTGATGCTCGAGAGCCCGATCCCGCTCGAACCCTAGCGGCGTGCGCTACCTTGGGGGCGTGGTGATGCATCGCTTCCCGATCGTCATGCTGCTGCTGGTGTCGTGTGCCGCCGAGCGCGGCGGCGATCCGACCACCGCCACCACCACCGACTCCGAGAGCTCGACCAGCGCGGGTACGTCGACGACCACCGGCTCGAGCACCGCCCCCACGCCGACGTCGAGCTCCGACACGACCGCGACCGACAGCACCGGCGGCGCACCGGCGTGCAACGGGCGCGCCGACGCGTGCTTGCTGCGGCTCGACGAGGTGTTGCTGCCCGCGACCCACAACTCGATCGCCTCGGCTGCGTACGGCTTCCCCGCGCTCAATCGCAACCAGGAGCACGGGCTGCGACGCCAGCTCGACGATGGCATCCGCGGGCTGCTGCTCGACGTCACCGAGTACGAGGGCGGCACGTGGTTGTGTCACGGGCCCTGCTCGCTCGCGAAGCTCGCCCACCTCGATGCGATCGCCGAGATCGGCGAGTTCCTCGACGAGCACCCGCGCGAGGTCATCGTCATCATCTACGAGGACACCGCCGGCGCCGGCGCGATCGAGGCCGACTGGCAGGCCTCGGGTCACGAAGGCAAGCTGATCGAGCTCGACGGCACGGGCTTCCCCACCCTCGGCGAGCTGGTGGATGCCGGCACGCGCGTGCTGGTGACGGCCGAGAACGGCGGCCCACCGCCGGCGTGGTTCCACCACGCGTGGGACACGGTCTGGGACACGCCGTACACCTTCCACGCACTCGACGAGCTGTCGTGCGCGATGAACCGCGGCACGCCCGGCGTCGGGCTCTACCTCGTGAACCACTGGATCAGCACCGACCTCGATCTCCCCGACGAATCGAGCGCCGCGGCCGCGAACGCGAGCGATGTGCTCGGCGCACGGCTCGACGCCTGCACCGCCCAGTGGCAGCACCCGGTGAACCTGCTCGCGGTCGACTTCTACGACCAGGGCGATCTCTTCGCGGTGGTCGACGCCCACGCGCCCTGACGCCGAGCGCCCGTGGCAGCATCGACGACGTGGGCCTTCGTCGATCTCGCGACGCCGCGTCCCACCGCGATCCCCGACGCGCTGCAGCAGGCGTTCGTCGAGCTCGCGTGACCGCGCGCGCCGCTCACGGATGCAGCGGCAGCCCCAGCACCAGCGTAGTGTGGCCGCAGGGATACGCCAGCTCGAGCGGGTGCGCCCCGAGGGCGAGATGCTCGCCGTCCATGCGCAGCACCGAATTCTGCGCACCTGCGGCATCGCCGAACGCCGCCGCCGAGGCGCACGCGGGCAAGCCACGCGCGGCGAGCTGATCGTGCTGTGCGGCGAGCAACAACTCGCGCTGGGGCTGCAGGTTGGCCGTGATGGCCACGATCTGCCGCATGGAGCTCGCACCATCGCCGTAATCGAGCTGCAGCGAGGTCCCGGTCGCAGCGCAGTCGAAGCGATAGCCATCGTGCCCGGCGTCCCCGAGCGGCACCACCGTGGTCTTGTCGCAGTAGAAGCGCGGCGATTCGACGTGGAGGATCACCGAGAGATCGGGCTGCGGACCCTGTGCGCAGCCGGTCGCGACGGCGACCAACGCGACTGCAGCAATACGTTCGAACGCTCGAAGCTCGGCCATCAATCGAGTTCCCCTGCTTCCAGAGTTTGTCGATGACAGCCGACGCGAGCAACTGTCTGACGTCGAGCTGGCCCACCTCGGGACCCGTGCAAAGCGCGAGAGCCCCCCGCGAACCCGATCGAGACGCCGAGTTTCATCGCGGTGTCAGCCCACCGCGCGACACCCGGCCAGCGCATCACCGACGGGCACGACGACGACGCGCCAGGCGAACGCCGCCTGTGGTCGCGAGCACGGCACCGATGCCGAGCGTGACACCACCACCGACGTAGAAGCCGTCGATGGGCCCGTCGAGCCGATCGAATCGCGCGTAGTCGTGGCTTGCGCGCTGTCGACGACGCAGCTGCTCACCGATGATCACGAGCGCGATGCCGACCACCACCAGCGCGGAGCCGCTGCCCAGCAGTGCAGGCCCGACGCGATCGCGGGACGGCCGCTCGGGCGGCGACGTGTCGGCAGGCGGCGCGCTCACCTCGGGCGGCGGGACCGGCTGCGGCACTGGCTCGCGGGGCTCGGCGGCAAGCTGCTCGCGACAGCGCTGTTGATTCTGCACCGCCGCCTCGCGCGACTCGCCCGCGGCGCCGGAATCGATGAAGCGCTGGTAGAGATCGATCGCAGCCGCACAGTCACCCGCGCTGCGAGTGGCCTGCGCCCACGCATACAGGGTGTTGGGATCGGCGCGCAGGGCGTGCGAGCGCTTGAAGTGGGCGATCGCCTGCTCGTACTCGCCGTCGGCATACGCTGCGAGTCCGCGGTGCAGCTCGGTGTCGGCCTCGGCGTCCGAGGGCTCGGCGTGCGCGAGCGTCGGCAACGACAACGCGAGCGCCAGCGAGAGCGCGAGCCCCCGTTGCGAGCTCATCGGCGGCCCGAGCCCGGTGGCAGCGGTGCATCGAGATCGATGGTGCGCGCGGGCGCAGCGGCCGGCGTGGGCTTGCGCTTGGTCCGACGCGGTGCAGGCGTGTGGGACGCTCGCGCGGCCGCCGGCGACACGCTCGGCTCGGCGGCCGACGTGGGAGCGCGCGTCGTCGATGCCAGCTCGGGCGCTGCCGGAGCCACCACTGGACTCGGCACCGGCAGCGGCACCGCGGCCGGTGTCGGCACCGGGCGCTCGCGATCGGTGGCGTCGTCGTCGGTGGCCTGCTCCACCGACGGCCGCATCGCGAGCGTGACCGCGAGCCCAGCGAGCCCAGCGATGGCGACGCCCGCCAGCACCGCGCCCCAGCGACGCGTCGACGCCGGCGTGGGCACCGACGACGCCGCGTCGACGCCCACCCGCGGCGGTGGCACGGTCGCGGTCGCGGGGGTCGCCTCGGCCGCTTCGCGGCGCAGCGCGACCGTGCGGGCATGCTCGGCGTCGGTGGTCTCGCGCTCGATCTCGGCCGCGAACAACGACTGCATCAGCGCTGCCACCGTGCGCGGCGCAGCGACCAGGTGGGCCGCATCCGCGAACGCCTCGAGTTCGTGCTGCAGCGCCTGCGCACTGCCGTGACGTCGCGAAGGCTCGCGGGCGAGCGCCCGCATGACGATCGTCTCCAGCTCGACCGGGAGATCCGGTCGCAGCGGCCGCGGCGAAGGCGGCTCGTCATCGGCGATCTGTCGCACGATCGCGATGTCGCTGTCGCCACGACGCATGCGCTGGCCAGTCAACAGCTCCCACAGCAGCACGCCCACCGCGAACACGTCGCTGCGACGATCGAGCGGCTCCCCGCGGCACTGCTCGGGGGACATGTACGCGATCTTGCCGCGCAGGGTGCCGGCCTCGGTCGAGATCTGCGCGCTGCGGACCTTCGCGACCCCGAAGTCCGCCAGCTTCACCGCGCCCTCGAAGCCCAGCAACACGTTCGACGGCGAGATGTCGCGATGCACGATGCCGAGCGGTCGCCCGTCGACGCCGACGTGCATGTGGGCGTGGTGCAGGCCGGCGCACAGGGCCGTGATGATCGCGAGGATCTCGTCGAGCTGCAGCGTGCGCCCGAGCTCGCGGGCGCGTCGCAGCAGCTTGTAGAGGTCGCGGCCCCGCACGTACTCCATCGCATAGAAGTAGCCCGAGGGGTCACTGCCGACCTCGTAGACCGCGGCGATGTTGGGGTGGTCGAGCGAGGCGCTGAGCCGCGCCTCCTGCAGGAACCGCTCGACGAACTCGGCATCGTCGGCGAGCCGCGGCAGCACCTGCTTGACCACCACCAGCTTCTCGAAGCCGCCGATGCCACGGGAGCGCGCCAGGTACAGCCGCGCCATCCCACCCTCGCCGATCTGCTCGACCAGCGTGAACTTGCCGAGCGTGCGCAGCGACGTGGCGGGCGTCGCGTGATCGCGGTCGTCGGCCAGCTCGGGCACGTCGACGATCGTATGCACCGGCATCGGTGGGATCAACCGCGGCCGCGCTCGAGCGCCACGCAGTGGGCAAGTGCGGCACGAGAATGCAGCTCGAGTCGCTCGAAGATCCGCTCCAGGTGCGTGGCGACGGTGCGGCGACTGATGCCGAGCCGGGCTGCGATCTCGGCGTTCGTCAGCCCCTCGGCCACGGCCTCGGCGACCTCCCACTCACGGGCTGACAGGGTCGCGTGGACCGGACGCGCCGGTGCGGCCATCGCCGGGGCCGCAACGTCGTCGAAGCGCACGACGAGCTCCGCGGTGGCGATCTGGATGCGATCACCGTGGTGCAGCATCGCCACGTCCACGCGCTCGCCGTTGAGGAATGTGCCGTTCTTGGCGCCGAGGTCGACCAGGTTGTAGCCACGATCGCCGGTCCGACTGATGCGCGCGTGCTTGCGCGACACCCCTTCGACATCGAGCTGTAGATCCGACTCGCGGCTGCGTCCGATCACGAGTGCGTCACCCGTGACGGCGACACGTCGCGACGGTGCACCCTCGAGTTGCACGTCGAGGTGGACCATACGCGGCTGCGCCGGCAGGGGCTCGACCTGTCGCGTCTGCGTCGGATCCTCGGCCACCCCCATCGAGGGTAGCACCCGCCCGCTTGACAGCCGCGGCCGCCGCGGGCCTACGATCGCGCACGGTGGTGCGCGACTCGAATCGAGCATGGGGCGCAACCGGCGCGATCGTGCTCCTCGCGGCATTGCCCGCGTGCCACCGCACGTTCGCGTGCAGCGACGCCGCACAGTGTCACCTCGACGGGCGCGCGGGGTTCTGCGAAGCCTCGGGCGAGTGCAGCTTCAGCGACGACGCCTGCGCGTCGCAGCGTCGCTATGGCGATCACGCGCAGCGCGAGCACGCCGGACGCTGCGTGCCGCCCGATGGTACCGCCGAGGGCGAGAGCACCGACCCGAGCGGCGCCGCGACCTCGAGCACGAGCGGCGATGGCAGCAGCTCGACGCTCGGCGAGGTCAGCAGCAGCTCGAGCACGGGCGGCATCCCAGGTGATCCCTGCGTCGACGGCCTGCGCGACAGCCCACCGGTGGTCGCCAGCGCGGACGGCCAGATCATCGAGGGCCTGCGGATCGTCAGCGACGGCGAGCCGGCGATCAGCATCGAAGGCTTCGAGGGCGTGGTCGTGCGCAACTGCGAGCTGCACCACCGCGACGACCCCGGCCTGGTGTTCCGCGACGCCCACGACCTCGAGGTCCGCAACGTCGTGGTCATCCACGATGGCGCGCCCGCGAGCGGCCCCCACGGCGACAGCAACCAGGCCAACGTGGTCGGCAGCGACAGCGAGCGCGTCGTGTTGGAGCACGTTCGCGCAGTGCGGGGCGCCAGCGGTATCGACCTCGAGAACACCCCCGCCGCACAGCTCTCGTTCATCGAGGTCCACGACGTGCGCGGCCCCGGCGAGGCCGCCTGCGTGCGCCTGGCGGAGAGCGACGGCGCGTTGCTCGAGGACTTCTCCTGCGAGAACCCGCTCGACACCGCGCGGCCCGGTGATCTCATCGAGATCGAGGCCAGCTCCGACTGCATCGTGCGCCGCGGAATGCTCGACGGCAACAACGCGGAGTTCGGCTACGGCGTCCACTTCACACAGATCTCCGGCCAGCACCACGGTGGTCTGGTCGAGGACGTCGATGCGATCCGCATGACCAACGGCAGCTTCTCGTGCTTTCCGTTCGGCCGAGACATCACGTTCCGTCGCACACGCGCGCGCGAGAACATCTGCGAGATCGTGTCGGCGCCGGTACCCGGGTGCTCGAACCCGGGGCCCAACGGCGGCTGCATCCCCGGCTCCCAGGGATTGTCGTGGGCGGGATCGGTGGACTCCATCAACCTCGTGATCGAGGCCTCGGCCTACTTCGCGCTGTGCTGGAACGTGGTCTGGCCCGAGGACGTGTTCATGACGCCGCCCGAGCAGCTGGTCGAGCTCGACTTCGAGATGCGCGCGCCGATCCGCACCGTCGCTTGCTGGGAGTGACGCCCGCCCACGGCTCACGCGAACATCGCGTCGAGCCGCCCCGAGCCGCCGCCAGGGTGGCCGAACTGGTCGACGTCGACCACACCCATGGCCTGGATCAGCGAGACCATCAGCGCGTGGGTGTTGGCCGCGTCGTCGCCCAGCGCGAGGTGACGACCGGTGGCGAACTGGCCCCCCGCGCTGCCGAACACGAAGCTCGCGCAGCCGCTGTTCGAGTGCGCGCCACCGGGTGAGCCGTACTCGCTGACCAGCAGCACGGTGGTGGTGTCGAGCAGTCGCGAGCCGTCGGGCTGCACGGTGCCGAGGCGGGTGATGAACTCCGCGATCTTCTGGGCGTACCAGCGCATGAACAGCCCCACCGTCTCGCGCGTGCCCGCGTGGGTGTGCGAGTGATGATCGCGGACGTTTTGCTCGCCGGTGTTGACCTCGGGGATGAGCGGCGCGTCGAGCCACGGCATCGAGAACCGGAACGCGGTGTTGCCGAACGACAGGCTCGCAACCCGCGTGGCATCGCACAACAGCGCGGTCTCCATCATCTGCCAGAAGAAGTCGGTGAGCACCGGGTAGTTGTTGGGATCGTCGTGGTCGAGCCCCGAGACCTGCGCCAACGCGTCGGCCGGCGGCACGCAGTTGAAGACCTGCAGGTTCTGCTCGAGTTCGCGGATGCGCTCGCAGTGGTAGTCCACCAACGTGCGGCCCTCGCTGGGCAGCGCGCCGATGTAGCCCTTGCACTCGCCGTACGACACATCGAGCACGCTCTTCTTGCGTGCGATGAGCAGCGCGGCCGCGTCGGCATCGAGGTCGCTGAAGAGGCTGCCGTACGCCGCCACCGGGTCGTTCACCAGCGGCACGCCCTCGCCGGCGGACTCGTAGTGGCTGTGGGCGTAGCTCGAGACCCCGCTGGCGCCGATGCTGAACACGGGGGCGCGCAGCACCGGCGCGTCGCCCTGCTCGAACAGCCGCCGCGCGATGAACTGATCGATCGAGGGGCCGGTGGCGTAGCCGGTGCCTTCATCGCACGTGCACGTGAGGCAGCCCATGCCGCCGGAGCGGTGGCCGGTCTCGGTGCTGGTGCCGTAGGGCACGCCGCCGATGTGCTGCTGCGAGAACGCGATCAGATCGGCGCGATGGGGCTCGAAGGCGTCGTAGTAGTCACCGAAGCTGAAGTCACTCTCACCGCCGGACGGGCCGGCGTCGGTGTAGTTGAGGCCGTTGGGCGTGAACAGCGTGACGAAGCGGCGCGGAGCGTCCTCGGGCGCCGCGGTGACGCGACGCTCGATGCCGGCGAGCAACAGCGCGAGCGGGCCGGCGGTGAGCACGGTGCGACGGGCGATCTTCAGGTTGGCCATGGTGTCTCGAGCTCCTCGTGGCTGCGGCGTCTACTCGGCGAACGGGCCCGTGCGCGCGAACTCGTCGGACAGCACAAGCGCTGCGACGAAGGCGGGGAACTCGCCGTCGCCGGCCTCGAGGCCGGCGGCGAGTCGGTGGTAGAGCGCGACGTCCTCGGGCGCGAGCGTGCGTCCAAAGGCGTACTCGAGGTAGCGCCGCGCGAAGCAGCCCCGCACCGCCTGCGAGTCGGCGATGGCGTCGACCATACCCGCGAGGTCGTCGAACTCGACATCGACGCCGTCGAGCGCGGTCAGGGTGCCGTGGGTATCGAGCGGTCGACCGAGCAGATCCTCGGTCATCACGCGACCGATCGCGTCGAAGCCCATGTACGCGAAGCCCGGTGCGTTGAGCAGCTTGTGACAGGCGTTGCACGAGCCCTCGCCGGTGAGCTGCGTCAGGTGCTCGCGGTAGGTCAGCCCCGCGCTCTCGGGCGTGTCGTCGAGCGTGGTGTCGACGTTGGGCGG
>WBZX01000391.1_pt1 | contig 40790 bp, 57 predicted proteins | sample 5204211 | NCBI WGS metagenome assembly WBZX01 (sample SAMN12344362, study PRJNA552823) | activated sludge metagenome | biome: Activated sludge suspended growth; feature: Nitrification reactor; material: Wastewater; isolation source: activated sludge from nitrification reactor of wastewater...
GGATGCATATTAACGACCTCACCGACGACAGGTGTTTACAATTGTCGAGCTAGACAGACAGACAGAGGCTAGATCGAGATCTCGAAATCGGTGAAGAAACAGCGATCGGGAATTTTTTGAATATTCGGAAAAATCAAAAATCGGAATATTCGGAAAAATCAAAACAGGCCGATCTGTAAGATCTATAAAACCCCTTGTCTGTCTGTCTACCTATCTAATTGGTAACAACCCCCCGTCGCTGAGGGGGTATAATACGCATCTAGAATACCTAGACAGAGTAGACATTAGACGACCAGTCTAGTCCACTTTCAACACCGCTTGCCTAGCTAGACACTCAGAAACCTTGACATCACCTGGGAAATAGTAAACACTTCCGCCTATGAAACTTTCGATTTTCGATAGTCTCACCGACGGGGCGGCAACTCGTGTCGCGCTAGAGTGGTCGGATCTGGTCGAACTGCTCACGCACTTCGTTCCGACGGAGTGCGCTCCTTGTAAGGGGAAACACTGTAAATCGAAGCAAGGTAAGTCATGGTCCCCTGCCACCTTCGCGGGGGATCGGCGCGGTAACGCAAGCGCTGAGGAGCTCGGAGCGCTCGTGTTCGATCTTGACGATCTCGGGCCCGGCTGGGAGTCGAGCGAGTGGTTCGCGCGGGTAGGTAGCTACCGAGCCGTAATCCACAGCAGCCACAGCCACACGCCCGAAGCTCCGCGTTTGCGAATTGTGCTGCCGCTCGAACATCCGTACCCGGCCAAGCAGTGGCGCAAGGCGTGGCTTACCGCAGCGCTTGACCTGGGTGTGCAGGCCGATGAGTCATGCAAAGACCCTGCCCGGCTCTACTTCCTGCCGACTTGCCCAGTAGGTGGTGCGGAGCCGATCGCGCTCGTTTCGGAGGGGCCTTACTACACCTTCCCGAAAGCCACAGCCGCCCAGGTCAAACCCACGCCCGTACATCATCGAGCTGAGCCCGAGACCAGTGAAACCGAGTCCGAGCCGATCGATCCAAGCGCGCTGCTAGGCCGTCTGGCCGAACTGCGGACCGCAAAGTCGAGGCAGGGCAACACCGAGCACGCCGAGTTGCTGGATGCGATCGTGCGCGGCACAGCGATCGCAAGGCTTGGTAACAGGTCAGTGCGGATCAACCAGGCCGCAAGCCTCTGCGCTTTTGCGCTGCCGCCGGATGTCAGCGTGGACACGTTTGCGGAACTCATCACACCCGCGCTTGCTCGCACCGAGCTGGGTGATGAGGGGCTTACCCACTGGCTCGGTGTGGCGATGGACAGCTTCCAGCGTGCGCAGGTCCGGCGCACGGATGCGGACGCGGCACGCAAGGCGCACGACGACGCGATCAGAGAGCGGCTGTGTAAGATCGTGGTGAGGCCGGACAAGCTGGCTGAGGTTGACCCGGACACAGACCCGTTTGAGCAGTGGCAGGATCTACTGCTCAAGAGCCCGAAAGACACCCTGATCTCGTGCGGCGAGAATGCCTTTGTGACCCTCCTTTTTTCCGAGGAGACGCGGAACACGATCAAGTTCGACCTTGTATCAAAAAAGGTTGTGGTCTGCGGTGGCCCGTTTAAAGGCGCAAGCGAGGGCATCCTCGAAGTCGAGGTGTGTGACTGGCTCCAAAGGCATCACGGGATCGGACTCAAACCGCACGATGTCGGTTTGCGCATCGCGCGCGTGGCCTGGGCCAACAGGTTCGACCCGCTCGCCGACTACCTGAACGGCCTACAGTGGGACGGAGTCGACCGGCTGTCTGTGCTTTTTGAGGACTACGCTAAGGTGAGCAGGCGTAGTCCGAGCGGCGAGAACGTCAGCAAGCTCGCGGACGTGTGCGGCCACAAATGGGCACGGTCGGCAGTGGCCCGCGCGCTGTCACCGGGCTGCAAGGTGGACACCGTCCTGATCCTTGAGGGTGCAGGCGGGCTCGGCAAATCCACGTTTTTCGAAATCCTGGCGGGTGACTGGTTCTGCCAGGAGAAGATTGTGATCGGTGACAAGGACTCCAAGCAGCTCGCGGCAACACACTGGATCTGCGAGCTGGGAGAGCTGGAGTCGTTCAAACGCGCTGAGGACAGCGCCAAGAAGCTGTTCTTCGCCCAGCGGATCGACAAGTTCCGGCCACCCTACGGCAAGTCGCCCCAGGACTTTCCGCGCCGCGCCGTCTTTGTAGGCACGACGAACGATCGGCAGTACCTCACCGATCGGACAGGCAACCGGCGATACTGGCCTTTCGCGAGCACAGCCGACTTTGACCGGGCCAAGATCCGGCGCGATCGTGATCAGATCTGGGCGCAAGCGGTGGCCGAGTTTCGCGCTTGGCAGAGCGCAGGCGGCGGGGAGAATGGCCACCACTGGTGGCTGACGCCAAGCGAACAGACTGCCATGGACTGCGAAACCGAGGCTCGGTTGAAAGACGCCCAGTACGATGGGCGGCTTATCGAGTGGTGGTTTGATCAAGCACCTAGTAGACGACCTCTTTTTTTCACAGCGGCGGAAGCTGCAACAAAAGCTTTACAATTCCCACCGGATCGTTTATCATCTTCCTTGCTTTCCGAGGTCGGGATCGCGCTGGAAAAGTTAGGCTTTGAACGAAAACGGACTTCGGTGCTTGGTCGTCAGGTGCGGGGTTTTGCACCGACCGAGGAGCTTAGGACCATCCCGAGACGTGGACACGCTGCGCTACAAGAGGTGAGCGGTGACGTGACCGCGGCGGACAGAACGTACACAGAAAGGCGATGCTCATGATCAGAATTGAAATCAAAGGTTCGCGAGGGTCTGGGAAAACGAGGTTGGCTCACTTCATCGCGAACGCATTACGAGCAGGTAGTCACGGCGCTACCTCCGTCACCGTGGACGGATCTGATAAACGGGAACAGGGTAGTAATAACGTAACTGCTCAACACGTCAGCATCACAACAAGTAATAAACCTTAAGCAGTACTCGACGGAGGTGACAGATGATCGACCTGCTAACCAGAACCCCGCACAGGTATGACCTTGACCCTTTGACGGGGCAGCTTCGGGACAGAGCCGTCGAGCTTGGCAGGAAGGTACACGCTGAAAACAGGTCGCGCCACAGTTTCACATTCTGCCTGGCGTGGCTTGATCACAGAGGTGACGAGCACTTGACCGAGTACGTGTGTCACGCTCGTGGGTATTATGATAAGTGCACGAGCTGGGGGATCTGGTTTGAGGTGCGGCTGTCTGCGCCGGGGAGTGAACCGATCGACATCGGCCCCCCGCCAGCTTGCCCGACATGCACTTGGCGGGACGCCTGGGAACAGACATTCAAGACGATAGCACTGGCCTACTTGTCCGAGCCGTTCGTCAATCTGATCAGTCGGATCGAGCGTGCTGTTCGTGCCGGTCAGGATCTTGACTACTCGGCCAAGTATTGGACCGACCTATGATGTAAGGGAGTGATCGTGAACTTGGAAAAAGTGTCAGTCAGTCAGATCGCTTCATTCGATCCGACACAACCGGCAGGCTGCCCGCGCAGGTGGTGGTTTCGGTACGTCGCGGGTAAGTCGGAGCCGGAAACGGCGTCGAAGTCCAAAGGCAAGGACTTTCACACCTCGATCGAGCACTACCTTAAAACCGGCGAGGACGTGCTCTCGCCTGAAGTGCGGGCTGGCAAGCACCTGATCCGGCGCGGGGAACGGCAATACGTCGAGGTCCAAGTTCCTGATCGAGTGTTTCGCCTGGGGCTCGACTTTGCGGGCGTGTACCTGTCGGGTAGGATTGACCTCCTTGACTGCGGCACCATCCACCTGGATGGTGAGGGTGCAGAAGTCAGCGAGGACGTTATCGAAGTGCTTGACTGGAAAACCACGTCGAGCATCGCCGCGTATGGAAAGTCAGGCGCGGCACTACTCACCGATCCGCAAATGGTGGGCTACGGATTGGCAGTGCTTAACGCAGACAAGTACGCGGATCGTGTCCGGCTATCCCACGTTTACTTCCAGACGCGAGGTCAGAAGCTCGCAGCCAAGCGCACGATCGTCGCTACACGCGACCACCTGGAAGGTGAACACAGACGCTTGACCGCTGTCGTAAACGACATGCGAGCCATCGCCCAGATCAGCGACGCATCCGAAGTACCGAAAAACCTGCTCGCGTGTTCGGCCTACGGAGGCTGTCCGCACGCAAGCTATTGTCCAAAGACTGAAGCTGAACGCCTGAAAAACATCTGGAGAACCCCCATGAGTCTACGCCGAGCAACGCCAGCACCTCAGACGCAAGTGACGCCAGCCCAGCAGCCAGCACCCGATGCACCGTCAGCGCAAGCCGTACACACGGCCCCGGTACAGCCTGCACCAGTCCGTGCAGAGACTGCGGCAAAGCTGCGTGCGGAGATTGAACGCACTGACGACGAAGAAGGATGCGCCGACTGCGGCGAAGAGTTGACGATCCGAAATGTGTCTCGTCTTACCGACGGCACGATCAAACACATCGGTTGCAAGGGGGCTCCGCCTCAGATCACGCCGCCAGATCAGCCTGTGATCACGCTGGCGCAGAGCTTTGAGCCGGTGCCACCTGAGTCGATTCAGACCCTGCCCGCAGCAGCGCGGGAGCTGGCTGCGCAGAATGTCGAGCCTCGCAGAGAGACGGCGAAGTCAGAAGCTCAGGGTGCAGCCGAGGCCCCCAAGCGTGGCCGTGGTCGCCCGCGCAAGGCCGAACCTGAGTCCCAGACCGGATCGCCACCAGCGGCGACGCTGCCCGAGCTGGTAGATGAGATTTGTGACGCTATCTTGCGAAGCTCAACGCCCAAGATCGCGGCACAGGCACATGAGTCGCGTGATCTGGCGCAGTCTGAGCAGCCCGAGCTTCCCGCCAACCCTGTGCCCGAGAACACGATCCTGATCGTAGACGCGCTGGTCGAGACGTGCGAGCTGGTCTATGACCTGGGGCCGGAGGTTGATGCGCTGGCCGAGCAGCTTGCCCGCCAGCACAACGCGGCTGATCTTCGGTGCGCGCCGAGCGACAGCCCGCTCTCGTTTGGCAAGTGGAAGGGCGCGCTTGCCGCCGTGCTGCGTGCTGAGTTTACTCCGCGCACTTCCTTGTGCGGACTGCGCTGCCTGGGCGACGAGGTGCGCGAAGTCGCGGCGCAGGCGATCGCGAGCAAGTTCACGACTGTCGTTTGGGGACGGCGCTAGCCATGCGTACGTACGCCTTGCAGATCGAAGACTTGCCCAGCACCGAGCAAGGCGTACGGCGCATCCGGCTGCGCGCGCACGTCGCAAGCCTGGGCACAACCGACACGAAGCTACCGTACATCAGCGGGCGGATCTTTTGGATCACGCTGTCAGCACTGGGGGAGCTGCTCGATCTGCGCAAACTCGTGTCCGACCTCAAACAGTACGGGCTGGCGTGTGAGGAGTACTACTGGACACCGCCAGGGCTGTACGAGTTTGTCGGCGACGAACTGCAAGCGCAGACGGTAGACCCTGAAGAGATCGAGCAAGTCGCGGCACTTGAGACACTGGCTCGGGAAATGACCGTGGGAAAAAGCGCATGGCCTCAGTAAGACCGCCGTTCAATCCGAACGCCTCGCACGTCCCGGCGCTCAGGACGGTCACTCGATCGGAAGATCTGGATCGTGTGCTGTCGCTACCGAGGCGTCCGGTGCTTGACCTTGACTCGCCCGAAGCCGAGCAGCTTGTCGACAAGTGGACGGCTAGGCTTGCGCGCAAGACTACAAAATGTGAGTGTGCTGCGCTTGGCTGGCCTTGTATCACGAGGCTTCGCCCGGCGCAGGCGTGGGCGCTCGAAGAAGCTGAGCAAGTCGGTGGCGTGCTTGGCCCGATCGGTGTAGGTCACGGCAAGACCGGGCTTGATCTACTGGTGCCGCTGGCTGTGCGGGGCTGCAAGCTGGCCGTGCTGCTTGTACCGCCTGAGCTGCGCGGGCAGATCGTCACAGCCTACAAGCTGTGGAGCCAGCACTTCCGCGTACCCTCGATCCGAGTGGGCAGTAAATTCGGCTGCATCCAGCCCGGCCAGCCGAGTTTGCACGTAATCGCGTACTCGGAATTGAGCCGAGCCGAGAGCACGACGCTACTTGAGAGCCTACGCCCCGACGTGATCATCGCGGACGAAGGGCACAAGTTACGCAACAAAGACACCGCGCGCACCGGGCGGTTTTTGCGGTATCTCGCGCAGCACAACGCCCGGTTTTTCACGTGGTCCGGCACCCTCTTCGGTAGCTCGGTCAAACACGGCGCGCACCTGTCCGCGTTCGCGCTGCGCGAAGGCAGCCCCTTTCCGCTTGATCCCGACGTGGTCGATGAGTGGTCGGCTGCGATTGATCCGAGTGACAGCCCCGCGCCGCTCGGCCCGCTTCAGCGACTGCTTGCGGCCACAGGTGAGGGTGAGATCGAGCGCGCGCTACACGTTCGGATTGTGGAGTCGCCCGGTGTGGTGAGCACGAAAGAGGGTGCGATCGACGCTTCGATCCTCATCGACGAGCGATCTGTGACAGTGCCGGTAGGAATCAACGAAGCGCTCACAAACCTGCGGAAAACCTGGGTGAGGCCGGACGGTGAGGAGCTTGTAGACGCGCTGGAGCTGGCGCGCGTTGCGCGTGAGATGGCCGCAGGTTTCTACTACCGCTGGATCTTTCCAAAAGGTGAGCCGGACAGTTTGATCGAAGCGTGGTTTCAGGCGCGGAAGACATGGCATAAGGAGGTGCGCGAAAAGCTCAAGCGACGCGAGCCATACCTCGACAGCCCGCTACTACTTGCGAAGGCCGCAGCGCGTTATCACCTGGGTGAGCCGAGCGATCTGCCGACCTGGGCAAGCGATAGCTATCTCGACTGGATCGAGATCAGAGACTCGGTCTACCACGAAAGTGAAGCCGTCTGGATCGACGACTATCTTGCGCGAGACGCGGCCAAGTGGGCGTGTGAAAACCGGGGCATCGTCTGGTATCAGCACGGGGCTTTCGGTCAGCGCGTCGCGGAGCTTGCAGAGATACCACTGCACGGCGGGGGGGTTGGCGCAGAGGATCGGATTCTGGCCGAGCGCGGTGACAGATCGATCGTCGCCAGCATCAAAAGCCACGGCACGGGACGCGACGGGCTCCAGCGGTTTTTCTACGAGCAGCTTGTTGCAAACCCGCCGTCAAGCGGATCGGACTGGGAGCAGCTACTCGGGCGCTTGCACCGGATAGGGCAGCCGCGCGACGAAGTTGTCACGCTCGCGTACAGACACACACCAGAGTACGCAGACGCGATCGACAACGCGATCAAGCAAGCCCGATGGGTGCAAGGCGTCGGCGGCAACTTACAAAAACTTTGCACTGCCAGCGTGATTTTCTTGACACCGTAAGTGAAGGAATTGTAAACAGTAGGTCATCTGGTGCCCGTCCGCTTGTAGTCAATCCGAGCAGTTAGCGGGTGAGGCGGCGGGTGCTGGATGTCAAACACGAGCAAGAAGGGAAGTGAGCACATGGCATGGGACTCGGCAACTTCGATCAGATTTCAACCAAACTCGCGAGCTCGACCAGTAGCAGCGAAACCGATCACGCCGGGTAAGTACAAGTTTGAAGTGCAGCGTATGATCATGCAGGCCGGGCATCGCGGAGTCTGCTTCATCGCGGAACTTCTCACACTCGAGTCCGTGAAGACCGAGGCCGCGTACGAGCCGAACCCGAAAGGATCGGTAGCTTCCTTCGTTGTCAACTTGACCAAGAACGAGTACGGAGCGGGGAACGTTAAGTCGTTTCTGAAGGCCGTCGCCGGTCTTCACGATGATGATCCCGATCTCACCTACGGCGATTACTGCGCCGCAGGTCTGGAGACGGGCGAGCCTCGCAAGGACATCGACCCGAAGACCTCGATGCTCGATGTCTTTGAGAATGACATGGAGTGGGCGACTGTCGACCGGCACTACAGGCGCACGAGTCGCGTGATCTGGCGCAGTCTGGAGAGTCAGCCCTTCGGTCCGCAGAAGAACGCAGACGGGACGATGTCCCCAGGTCGGATCGTTCTGTGCAACTACAAAAACTTTGCCAACGTGATTTTCTTGACACCGTAGGCGAAGGAATTGTAAACAGTAGGTCATCTGGTGCCCGTCCGCTTGTAGTCAATCCGAGGTTAGCGGGTGAGGCGGCGCGCACTGGATGGCAGTCAAACACGAGCAAGAAGGGAAGTGAGCACATGGCATTTCGACCAGCAGCGAAGCCGAGCAGCAAGAAGGAATCGAGCGTTTGGGCAAAGATCGCCGAGGCCAAAGAGTTCAAGAGCGGCGTACACATCACGCCGGGTAAGTACAGATTCGAGGTACAGCGAATGCTCATGCAGGCCGGGCATAAAGGGGTCTGCTTTATTGCCGAGCTCCTCACACTCGAGTCCGTGAAGACCGAGGCCGCGTACGAGCCGAACCCGAAAGGATCTACGGCGTCGTTCGTGGTCAACCTGACGAAGAACGAATACGGAGCGGGGAACGTCAAGAGTTTCGTGAAGGCCGTAGCAGGTCTTCACGATGAGGCGTTTGATCCCGATCTCACCTACGGCGAATACTGCGCGCAAGGGTTCGAAGACGGCGAGCCACGCAAGGACATCGACCCGAAGACCTCGATGCTCCAGGTTTTCGAGAATGACATGGAGTGGGCGACTGGCGAGAGTCAGCCCTTCGGTCCGCAGAAGAACGCAGACGGGACGATGTCCCTGGGTCGGATCGTTCTGTGCAACGCGCACTCTCAACCGAAGAAGGATAAGCCGACCGAGATCTACACTCGGTGTAACTGGTCACAAGCGGAGTAGTACGAGGGGCTTCGGCCCCTTTCGAGCACGGCAGCGAATGTCCGAGATCACGGGTCTGGTCGGATACGCAATCTGCTCCTTTGGGTGGTCTGTGATCAGGACTGTAGCGGCGCTTGGGTTCGAGTCCCGACGTGCTCACAAGAGGTGTCGACGTGATCTATGCACTGGACACAGAGACGGGTCTTACGATACCCGCAAATCAGACCCCTGATATGGTCTGCTGGACAGGTTCGGACGGCACAACAGCCGACGGTCCGTTTACGCCGGACACGCTGGCGGGAAAGCTGGAAGAATGCTTGCGCCGAAAGGTTGTCACAGCGTGGGCCAACGGTGTGTTTGACTTCGGCTGTCTTGTAAAAGCAAGCCCCGAATCGATCAGCACGATCTTCGCCCTCTACCGCGAGGGTCTTGTGTACGACGTGCTGATTGCCGAGCAGCTTGCGGCGATTGGTGAGGGTACGCTAGGGCGCGACCCTCGCACCGGACAGCCGATCCGGTCCGAGCAGGGCAAGCAGACGAGCGCGTACTCGCTCCACTTTGTGTCGTCGCTACACTTGGGGCAGGATGAGGCCAAGCATTCCGGTTTCTGGCGCAAGCGATACAGGCTGCTTCGGGATGTTCCGATTGCGAAGTGGCTACCGGACGCAGTCGAGTACCCGCGAGAGGACGCGCTTAAAACAGCCCAGACAGCGCTTGCCCAGCTGGAGCTGTTCGCGTCTGGCCGGTACGCGAACTTCCACGACCTAGCCGCTCAGGCTGAAACAGCGTGGTGCCTGCACCTGGGTTCGATCTGGGGACTACGCACAGATCCCGAGAGGGTTTCGATCCTTGAGGGCTACGTAAAGGACGCGAGGGCCGAGGTAGACAGGCGGCTCCAAGCCCTTGGATTTCTGCGCACGGACGGGACGCAGGATCAGGCGGCGATCAAACGCGCAGTGGTTCGGGCCTACGCGCCGGATGCAGGTCGGTGTGAGGTGTGCCGGGGCACAGGTAAAACGCCGACCGGAAAGAGTGGTAACTCTGTCACCTGCACAGATTGCGACGGGACGGGGCTGGAGCTGACACCGGACGTTCCGCGAACAGAGACGGGCAAGGTGTCCAAGGATCGGGACACGCTGCTTGAATCTGACCATCAGGATCTAATCGACCTGTCGGAGTCCGAGGTGGTGAAGGTGGACGACACCTACTTGCCTGAGCTGCGCAAGGGTGTTCGTGATCCGATCTGCCCTCGACCGAACGTACTCGTAGAGTCGGGCCGGGTTTCCTACTCCGGGCTTGTCCAGCTTATGCCCCGGCGGATCACTTGGCCGAAGGGTTTTGAGCCCCCGAAGGAACACGACTTCGGCGTGCGAGGGTGCTTCAAAGCGCGCCCTAGCTACTACTACGTGAGTGTGGATTACGCGGCGCTGGAGCTTTGCACGCTGGCGCAGGTGTGCCTCTGGGTCGTGGGCCACAGCGAGATGGCGCAGGCTATCAACGAGTCGGGCGATCCCGGCCTGCTGCACACACGTTTCGCCGCATCGCTCGTCGGCAAGTCCGTCGATGAAGTGCTGGCGCTCCTCGCGAAGAAAGACCCTGCGGCAAAGGGCTGGCGGCAAGCTGCGAAGGCTGCAAACTTTGGCTTCCCGGGTGGGATGGGCAGCGCGAAGCTCGTGCTCGCGAAGCGCAAACGCAGTGAGGGTGAGACGATCGGACGCTCGGGACGGATCTATCCCGGTATCCGTTTCTGTATCGCGCTCGGCGGTGACCCGGAGTGCGGCACCCAGCTCGTTACCAAGTGGCGCGGGCGTGACTATCCGCCGCTGTGCAAGCGGTGTGTCGAGATCGTAGAAAATGATCTTCGTCCGGGCTACTTCCGGCAGTGGTCGGAAATGAAACGCTACTTTGCGTGGGTGTCCTCGTGTGTGGAGACGCAGGGCGGGATCGCGTGTCTGTCACCGAGCGACTACGTGGACGGCGCTCCACGCGTAGACAGGTACAGAGGCGGGGTTGACTTCTGTTCCGCTGCCAACAACGGGTTTCAGGCCCTCGCGTCGGACCTTGCGAAAGCTAGTTATCGAGCAGCCACCCGCGAGGCGTACCTCGATCGCGAGTCGGCGCTATGGGGTTCGCGATTCCCGGTGTTCGCACACGACGAGATTTTTGGCGAGGTGCCCCAGAGCCGCGCACACGAGGCTGCGCACCGGCTGGCTGACTTGATGATTTCCGAGGGTGGGCGATATACCCCGGACGTGAGGCTCGATGCGAAGCCCGCGCTGTCGATCTACTGGCTCAAGGAAGCCGAGGCCCGATACGACGAGGGCGGAAGGCTAATCCCGTGGGATCTGTAGGCTGCGGCTGCGTGCCTTACACGCTCGTGAAAAACCGTTTCAACCTCACCGACTTACGTCGGTGGTACGAGGAGCAACATGCGGAAAAAGAAGCTGGTCTACGTTGCGATGCCCTACACAGCAGAGACACCGGATGGGATCGCGCAGAACATCGAGAACGCGCGCCAATTCGTGCGCGAGAACTTCCCCTCTGACTCGGAGTTTTTCCCGGTGATTCCGCACAACGCCGGGATCGGTGTCGAGGGGTTGGGCGGTGAGTCGTACTGGTACGACGCGACCGAGTCGCTCATGCTGGCGTGTAGTGCGGTAGTGCTCGGCCCTGGCTGGCGTTCTAGCCGGGGAGCGCGGAACGAGCTTCTAGCTGCGAGGCGTTCAAACATCCCCGTCGTTGAAGCACAACTTGTCGGTGTTGGACTTGTCGAGCGTTTGCGCATCATAACGGATCGCAAGCTCGGTGATATGACGCTGACCGCAATCCTCGACAATCAGCAGCTACGGGAGCGCGTGCTACGCCGCATGATTCCGGTGTTCCACATGCAGATCACCGAGCGCTGCCCGAGCGTCGTACTGCCCGCAGACACTCGGGATCTCGCGTGGCCGCTGCTGCACGCGATCTCAAGTGTTCAGCAGCTACGCGAAGTGAGCACCGACACGCTCGACGCCAAGCAACTGCACACCGAGTGCTTGGACTATATGCAAGGGCCAGCCCGATCGGAGGTGTCCGAGTGAGAAAGTGCCAGCATCATCAGCACTGGACAGATAGGCACGGGATCGCCCTGTCGCTTGCGGTATGGGGGCTGCTGCTACTGATCCTGTCGAGCGTGTACGCTTCCGCAAGGTATCCCTCGTGCAGCAAAGACGAGGACTGCGAGGCTGACGAAACCTGCGTGAAGCACGAATGCAGGAGGCACGGCCCGTGAGGCTCACAGTTGCGCTTGATCCCGGTCTGCGTGCGAGCGGCCTTGCCGTGTTCGAGGGTGCTGTGCTCAAACACGCTGCGATCGTTCGTCCCGAGATCCACCACCGGGAAACACTCCCGGCTGTTGTGGCGATGTGCGAGGAGGTAATCGCTATGATCGGCACAGCCTGCGCGCAGTACAAGCACGAGGCTCTTGATCTGATCATCGAGTACCCGCAGGTCTATCAGCGAGTGGGCGGCAAGACCAAGGGAGATCCGAACGACCTGCTACCGCTGGCCAGTATCTGCGGCGGTGTAGCAGCTGGCGTGGTCGCCGACCTCAAGCGGGCGGTGCATCCCTCGGAATGGAAAGGGACCGTGGACGGTGATGTGTTCACCGAGCGAATCAAGCAGCGCTTGACGAAAAACGAACTTGTGCGACTGCCCGTCGGATCGCTTGCTCACAACGCGATCGACGCCGTGGGGCTCGGACTTTGGTATCTGAACAGACTCGAACGAAGGCGTGTCTACGCGAAAGGAGCTACCTGATTTGAAGCACACAACCTGACGAAAAACCACCGCAAGAGGAGGGCCGCGCAAGCGGCCTTTTCGATATGAGACGAACACTACTGCTATCCCTCGCACTGACCGCAGGCTGCGGTCAGAACCTGATCAAGACAGCCCGTCAAGCAGACGAGCAAGCCGCGCTCGCATACCGAGCGTGCGAGCGTGAACCCAGTACTTGTGCAAAAGCTGGCACTTGCGTCGAGCGAGCGCTCGCACTGATCGGTGCTATCAAGCGCCAGCTCGCGAGGACACCCGCACAGCGCATCGGTGACACGACCGTGCCCAAGCTCAAGCAGGAAACGGAGCAAGCATGCAAGCTGTAGCCGCGCTGCTGAGCGCCCTCGAAGTGCTGATCGACGAGATCGAAAAGCGACAGGCTGAGCAAGACGCGCTCGCACGGATTGAAGTCGAAGCGATCGAGCAGCGCGTCTCTGCGATTCAGGCTCGCGTCAAGAGCTTGACTCGGGAGGCGTTTACAAATACTGTCGAACACGATGAGGTGCTACCACAATAGAAACCCGATCGAGTGTGATCTGTGCGCAAGGCCGGACAGGGCTAGGGCTATCAGCGCTGTGATGAGGCTGTTGCGACGACGACCCTGCACAGCTTCGGACGTGGCCCGACTGCTCAACGTGTCGAGGGTCACGGCCTACAAGTGGATCGGTTATACCCGTCGGGCCGCGCAGGTACAAACTCGCACCGAGGAGTACGGCGAGCGGGGACGCGGCCCTAGAGCGCTCGTCTACTTCCTCAAAACGGAACGTCAGAGCGGCACGCGGAGTGCGACGAAGCACAGCGCTTGTTGCAATCCGGGCAGCTGATCACGATATTCCCTCGGCGGTAGCTGCCGCCAGCGTGCCCGCACACCGGGAACCTGTCGACTTCCCAGACTCCGGCACCTGCCCGCATGCGCCGTCCGCAGTGGTGACACACTACCCAAGTGACACGACCGCGCGCGTTACGTAGCCCGAAGGTGTCCACGAGCCAGGCCCGACGCCTTCGGCGGTCATAACTCGATCCCCGTTCGTTGGAATTACTACTTGACATGACTGGCATTATCACTGCCTAGTGTCAGTAACACAAGGAGGAAAATCACCATGAAGAAGCTGCTAACTCTTATCCCGTTCCTGTTCCTCGGATGCCAGCCCGATCTGGACATCAACACCGAACATCGAGCCGCGCTCGAAGTCGCGCCAATCGGTGCGATCCCTGAGTACGAGGGCGGTCGCGTGCTGCATCCGTGGCACTTCAAGGCGCTGGCGAAGGATCGCTTTCCGGCTGTCGCGACTGGCAACGCCACCGACAGCCAGTGCTTTCTGGCGGACTCCTACTACCGCAAGTGCCTGATTCTCCAGTGCGACGAGAATCTTGACTGTGATCCCGGCGCTCGGTGTGTTGACGTGGCGCTGGCTTTCGATCCTGACGGCAGCACCGAAGGTGTGACACCGTCCGGCGCAACGATCTGGATCACACCGAACGGTACCGTTTACCCGGTGCTGCACCTCGCGGCGTGCCTGAAGAAATGAGGGCTCTGCTTGCGGTAGTGGCCCTCACTGCCGCATGTGATCACGCGCTGCCCTCGCGTTGCATACTTGACGGCGCGGAGTTTCTCGGGCCTGTCGAGCGTGGGTCTGAGTGCTCTGTGACTTTCGACGGGTCAGGCTCGGTGACTGGAGTGATCGACCTGCGCGGTGAAGGGCTGAAGCTGTTCTTTGCGGACGGCTGCCCGATCGGTGTCCGTCGGGTGTTGAGAGTCGCGCCCGAGTGGTCCGAGGTTTTCACGCAACGCGAGAGTGACACGTCAGGCGAGCTTCTACTTCCTCCGACCACAGGGACAGGTTTACGGTTCGACCTGTCCGTCCAGACACCGTCGAACGTCAGGTGTCTGACCACCGCCTATGTCACTGTCTACCGAGGACAAGCAGGTACAGAGTAAGGACCACGGTAGCCGGGTCGCTGACGCACGCGATTTCCGCCGTGGTCGTGGTGTTGTTCGGTTGGTACACGCCAAACTTCGGCGTACCTGTGGCGACCGAGCCGTCGTACCCGGACACCAGCACCGCGTATTTGTTATCGGTAAACGCGTCGGTGAACGTCACCACGATCGCGGTCCCCGAGATCGCGGCGCTGGCGACCCCCACGCCGTCGAGCACGCTCACGTTACCAGCACCGTCGGTAACGATCGTGGCCCAAACGCGAGGCGTGTTGATGGGTCGGACTTGGTGCTTGATTGATGCGTTCGACGCCGGGTGCGTCACACCATCAAACTCGACACGGTTTGAGCGCATCGTGCAGGTCGAGCTGGTTCCCGCTCGTAGCACGACATCGGCGTAAACCGAATCGTTCGTCGAGATCGCGCCTGTGGCTTTGAGAGCGAGCCCACTACCCGGAGCCACCGCCTCGATCGCGTTTCCGTTCGGCCCTCCCCCGGTTGCCAGTAGACCGATACCCGAAGCTCCGCCGCCCGTGACAGTGCAGCCCGTGCCGCTTGTCGAGCCACCGCGAAAATCACCACCATCACCAGTCACACCGCCGACGCCGGTAACACCGACACCGCTGCCGCTGCCCTGCCCAGCGAGTCCGGCAGAGTTTCCAGTGCCGCCAGCGGCTTGTAGACCGATCCCCCCCGCTCCGCCGAGGAACGATCCGCCGGGCGAACCTGAGCCGCCCTCGCCGCGAACCCCTGTCACACCTGCGACCAGGCCGCGACCGAACACACCGTAGGTGCCTGCTCCTGTACCTTCCCCGATACAGCCGTGCCCGCCCGTTGAGCCGCCTACGCACTTCGCACCCTCAGCCGTACCGTTACCCGTCGCGAGGATCGCCCTCGTGTTCAGGGTCGTGTTCGATACGATGATGCCTTCGGTGAGGGTTTGCGTCCGGCTCCAGGTGTGAGGCTCTGACTCAAACGAGTCGAGCCACAGAAGCCAGGTGTAGACCTGAAGGCTCAGCCAGTTTTTCCACTGGGCGGGGGGTTTTTCCGCAACATCCCAGCCCACATCTTTTTTACCGGACGGGGGCTCGACGACGCGAGCAGGATCGGCAGATACGGTACTTGCCCACCGGGGCAGTGTTGATGACGCTGGTTTGATCACGGCAGTCTCCCGACAGGTGATTGACGACGCTCGAAGTAGAGCGCCACGGTTGGCTTGAAACTCTCGGCCAGGTCGACACAGGCACCGCGCCTGCACTTGGCCGGTGGTTCGCAGTCGCGATCCGCGCTGCACTCGCGGGCTGATGATGCGAGCTGCTGCTCAAACTTGACGAAGGCCAGCAGGCACGACACCAGCGCAGCCGCTGCAAGCAGCAGCACGAGCAGGCCGGACACAGGCGGTAGGTTTGCGATCTTCTCTCGCACCTCTTCGCTCGGGGCTGCGAGTAGCGCGCGTGTTTTCAGTCGGTTGTCAAGCAGGCGCAGCAGCGCGCCCGCGAACGCAAGCACCGACGCCACCACTTCCGGGTGGTCTTTGAGGTAGCTGAGCATCAAATAACTCCTACAAGCGCGCCGCCCGCGCTCGGGTTTGAGGTGTCACCCCAGCCCTTGCCCACACTACCGACCACACCCACCATCGCACCAATGCTGTGTGCGAGGGTGGCCGGTGCCGTGAGTAGCTGAGTGCTGGTGCGTGAGGTGTACACAAGGGTTTCGGCTGCGGGCAGACCCTCGTCGATCGTGACGGTTCCGCTGGCGGGAAACGATGTTGCGTCAGCGACTGTGATCGTGATCGCGTTGACCGCGACTGGCGATGTGAGCGGCGAGGAAGTCGCGCACACAAATGCGTCAGCGTCTGCGACGGTCTGATAGCCGAGCTGTGCGTCAATTGCAGCGCCTCGGACTTGGCGCAGAAACCGAGCGAAAATCGCGATTTGCGCGACGGTCAGCGCGACACCGCTTACGCGCAGGACAAAGCCCGCCGGGAAGTACTCTTGCATGTGAAGCGTGCCAGTACCGCCAAGCAGCAGCCTGAACACCGCGAGCACGTCCTCGATTGTGCCGTCGCTCAGATTTGCGCGAATCCGCGCGCGCACTCGGATTCGGTAATCAGCGTCCGGGCTTCCCTGCCGTCGCTCCCCGACAAGCTTACCGAGCACGTCGAGCACCCAGCCCTCGGCAGTGTCAACAGAACGAAGGGTGTAGAGCTGCCACGCGGCATCTTCAAGGGCCTGGTACTGAGTGCCGATACCTCCGAACAGCTTGCTAATCCGGGGCTTGCGAAACTCCTCGGCAAGCCTCGACAGTAGGAACGCGGCCACATCAGGGCGGTAGGTAATCGAACTCACGGCGTCCCACCTGTCGAGCTGATTGTGATCCGGCTTGAATCGAATCGGGCGATCTCACGGATCGCGATCGGAAGGTCGGAGGTACCAGCCGGAGCCGGGGCAAACCCGAGCCTCACACCTGACACCTTGAGCACGCCGGGGACTTTGTACAGCGACGTAGATATCCCCCAGACAGTGGCGTCTTTGCCGAAAGTGTAGCCGTTCGCTGACGTGTGCCAGTCGAGGATAGCCTGCTTACACTGAGCGTCGCCGTCGAGCGGGTAGCGCCCGACATCCTTGATTAAGTCAAGCTCGATCCACACGAGCTTTTCCGTCGGTCGCGTGAACTTGACGACGTGAGGGAATCCAGCGCTGTCATTAGAGCTACCGACGGTGTTACCGTGCGACTCGATGCCCGCGTCTTTCGTCGCAAGGATCGTATCGAAGAGCGCCTGGTCGTCCCCGCCCAGCACGATCGCCTCGATCGACTTGGGTGGAAGTCCGTCGATGCTGACGACCATCGTCGTGTTCTCGAAGACAACACAGTCAAGCACGGGATTTGCGCCGCCTTGACCCACGCGCAGAAGCTTCGCGCGGATCGCGTCCAGCGTCCCGTTGGCATTGCCCGTGATCTCGTTCTCTCGACGAATACGCAGTGCGGCGTCCGTTTCGAGATAGGCCCCGACCTTGACATCAGATAGGTTTCGGACACTGAGCCAGCCGGTGACTGGTGTGTCGATCACGGTCAGCGTGCCGGTGGCAGCCGCGTACGGTCCGGCTTCCACAGACTCGACCGCAGAGACACCGCTCGCTGTCCCCTCGCCGCAGTAGGTCCACGTCACAGAACCATCGGCAATCACTGAGCCTGTGCCACTCGGTCCACTCCCAAGAGCTGCGCTTGTGCCCGCGACCGTGGCCTGATAGATCCGAGCAGGGCTTGCCCCGTTTGTCACACGATCGCCGACAGCGTAAGCTGTGGACGCGGCCCAGCTCGAATCAAGCGAGAGCGTGACAGCAGCGGTGGTCAAAAACCGTGCTCCGCTCGTAGCCTCCGACACGCCGCGCCCGACGGTCAACACAGTACCGGGATCGCCTGTCAGTACAACAGATCCCAAGCTTTTACGCTCGGGGTTCGGCAAGGTACCGGTGAGGGCGCACAGTGCTACGAGTGCTTTCCCGGTCGCGTTGTCAGGATCGAAGCTCGACGACAGAGCCTGCATCACTTCCCAGATCTCGGCCTCACGATCCGCGAGCAGCCCGACAAGCTGCCCCGCTACCGAGTCAGGCGGGATCGAGCCGTCAGGCTCGCTGCCGAGGCTGACCCCAAAAGTGTTTTTGAAAAGCTCGTCGAGTTCGGCTTTCGACTGAGCGAGCGTCTTCGTTTCAAACCCAGTGAGTGTAAGCCCGGCCATTTAGAGTGTGATCCTTTCTATCTGTGTAAGTTCGCCGAGGTCGGTGGACGCTCGCCAATCGATCCGAAACTCGCGGTTTTTTGCGTCGGTGTAACTGCTTGCCAGATAGGTCAGCTCGCGGACTCCGCGAACGCTGAGGATCGCGTCGCGGAAGTAACCCTCGATTTCGACCACGTCGGGGTTTTTCACGAGGATGCGCTGCCACCACGGCATGCCGCGCTCGTCGTCGAGAAACCACTCGCCTTTGAAGAAGCGCAGCCGCAAGCTCGTCTGCTGAAGAACCCCCGGTGCGTCACCCGTGAGCACCAGTCCCAGATCATCAGCGTACATATCACCGTCGGGATCAAGCCCGAAGTCCGTCACTCGCTTCATCGTCTCACCTTGACGGCGGCAGACCTGAAATCCGACGGGCTAGGCGGTGGCGTACCCGGTGCGGATGAAGTGCCCGAGGGTGTAGGGTGCGTGTGAGTGGCGAGCCAGCCGTGCAGCACACTGTTCAGGTGCGTCCACAGCGTGTCTGCGAGCGCTGCCGACTCAAGCTGCACGGGCAGGTTTGAACCCACACGGATCGCGTCTTTGTCGATGTGGATTTGTACGCCGTCGTCGTGGCCGAGCGTGAGCCTGTCGAGCGGGGCGCTCTTGAGCGGATGCCCGAAGTCACGCAGCCCCGGTATAAAAATTCCGTCGGACAGATCGAACCGTCGATCGTCCTCGGGATCGACAAGGCCACCGCTCACAAGCCAGCGATCGAGGCTTGCTTGTGAGAAGATCAGCAGGCCCGTGGAGCCCTCTTGAATCGGGAAGGTGAGACGCCAAGCGCCTGCGCCTGGAAACACGATAGGTACAGCCGGAACCACGGGCAGGGTGTCTACAGCGATCTCGGACTCCTCTGTCAACCTGCGCAGCTTTACAAGAGGTTGGACATCGGCACGCTGTCGAGTTTCGTCGTACCTTGTGATCCGGCCAGGTAGACAGGTGTTGATCGACAGGCGGATCGTGTCCGCCAGCGCCGACAGCACTTCCTGTAGCGTTTGTGGTGTGTCGCTCATTTCGAGGGAAACCCTTCCGCTTGGGTGTACCAGTCCCCGCCCGACGTGTCACCGTTGTGCTCTACTTTCCAAATTCGTACCACGCCCGTGTGACGCTCAGACTTGATCGACACTCTACCGCCTGGCCTCAAGTCAGCGTCGAGCAAGCACTTGAAAGTGAGCAGTCGAGGGCCGCCCTTGACGACCGGCGATCCGAACTCTGGCGATCCGATAAGCCCGCTGTCCGGAGCCAGCTCAGGAATCTGCGGACCGATGCGTAGATCGTCGCGCTGAAATTGAATCTCACCATCCTGGATCGACCAGGTAAACCCGGTTTTGGCAAGTACCTTCGTCAGCTCACTTGACGCCGGGCCGTGAGTCACGACGCCTTGCTCGAATTTGCTGCTCGCGAGTTTGGTTGAAATCTGATCGAAGTTGCCGAGTCCCAGCCCGAGCGCGTCAGCGAGCTTGCGAACCACGTCACTTGCAGGTGCCCCCGGCGCGTGGCTCTCGCTCACACGAGCATGACGGAACGCTCGTTCACCGTCACCCCCTTTTAACCGCGTATGCCAGCTCGCACCGTCTCGGGAGTGATCAAGTGCGCGAACGTCACCCGAGAACACGCGCTTGATCCCGGTCCCCTCATAGCCCGCTTCAAGTTGGAACTTGACACCCTTTTCTTGGAGCGCGGATCGCGTGGTACGACTCAAGTTTGTGACGGTGACTTCGGCGGTGTTCGGTTCTTTGGCCGAGGACTTGCGCACCTTGAACGCTACGCGTAAGTCCGTAATCTCAATCACGTCAACAGACAGCGTTCGATAGTCTTTCGCGACCTGTCTTGCGACGAGCAGACGGCACCGACGACCGTAGAGGTTGGCCATGCCCCTACCCTCTCACCGGAAGCTCGGTGCTCTCGAAGTAGTCGAGAATCACACGATCGCCGAGATCACTACGCTGTAGAGCGTTCGACCACGCTGGATCGAGTCGAGCACCTGAAGTGTCGGTCATAATCAAACAGCCCGGTGGCATCTTCGGCAACTTGTAGCGGAAGCCCAGCGGCTGATCAATTACCGCTTTCACACTGAGTAGTACAGGCTCTTGATTGTTATCGAAGATATTCATGTAGAAACACGCCTCGCGCGTATTCCAGTAAAATTCTAGGGTGTAGTTAAACCCTTCAAGTTCTACACTGGTGTCAAAGTGAGGCAGATCGCTGCGCAGCGGTATTGTGAAAGGCATTACTTGACCCCCAACTTATCAAGAAGTCCTAGTTTTTCTACCAAACTGTAGGCGATTGACTTCTTCGTCGTGTTCTCTGTCGGAAGTTGCTTCCCGGCCTTCTGCTTACTCTGCGCTTTCGACTCTCTTTTAGCGACAACTCGACGAGTCGTTTTGTTTTGGACAATGCGAACGCGCTTGAGCGTCGCTTGAAAAGTGAGCGCGTCACCTGTCTTACCGTCGCGGGGTGTGACCAGCTCGGTCAGCATCATATCGGTGTAGACGCGCTTGCTCGTGGTCACAGTCACAAGCTGCCTGGCTTCGAGGAGCTTGCGCAGATCTGCCGCCGCACGCTCGGCAAAGCCGACAGCTCCGCCGACGCGCTCGGTAGACACTGACGTAAAAGTGACGCCTCCGCCGAGGCTCACCACACGCTGCGACTGTACCGAGCCAACAGGTGTGTTCGAGATGATCCCGGTGATCTGAAGCGTCACCGGCTTGAGCCGCGCGTGATCCGAAACGTCAAACCCTTGCTCGACAGGGTGATCGGTAGTCTCTGCCGAATCGGTGCTCGACTCTGTCAGCACGACATCGATCTCGATATCACCGATCTTTGTACGGCTTGGGCGGTGTACGGTTTCTAATCCCATGACATCACCTCGGGATCGCAGCGGTCGCGCCGCTTAGCTCGTCTTGCCACCACTTCGACAGGGCCTCGGCGGAACTCTGCCCTGTGTCCGACGCACTCTGCCCGACACCTGCCACGATCGTCTGATCGACCTTGAGTCCTCCGAGATTTACCACACGCTGGTTTGTGGTGTTCGCGACTGACGCCGTCGGGCCGGAAGCACCGCCGCTGACCGGCGAGATCCTGAAGAAAGATCGGACCGACCCGAACCCTGACTTGATACGATTCGTCACTGATTCAACGATTTGATCGAACGAGCTTACGATCCAGTTACCTAGATCAATAAACGCTTCCTTCGCCGTGTCCTTGAACTGATCCCAGATTACATCAAAGTGAAGTAGCAGCGCCGCAAAACCTTTAAGCATTGTGAGCCACCACGGATCATCATCAGATGACGTGTTTATGAAGTCCTCTAGGAATTGCTTCCACTTAGGCCAGAGCTTATCCATCAGAGTTACCCCACCTTGCTGCTTAGTTAGTAACTCGTCGAACAGTAGTATGATAAGCGCTATTGCCCCTGCTATCAAAGCGATCGGCGCAGCCGCAGCAGCCCACGCAGCCGCAGAGCGGATCGCCGCAAGCACAGCAGCCGCGCCAAGTCGAACATACTGCCCGATCATCAAACCCGTTTGCGCTATGTTCCAAATTATCGCAGCACCTACAACACTGTAGATGATTACCGCGAATAAACGCCACTGATCAATCACAAAACCGATTGCCTTATAGAGCAACCCGAACACTGAAGACAGTAACTTCACCACCGAGATGAGACCGCGAAACACTACACGGAGGCGCTGCGCGAGCAGGGTACGATTCGCTTTGACCCATTCGACAACGGAGGTAGCGATCGCGTTCATTTCCGAGATGAGCGGCCCCGCAATCGCATAGCTGAGTCCTCGCACCGCAGCCTTGACCCGATCAACCGAGTCGCCAAGATTGTCACCTGCCTCGATCGTCTGCTTGTCCAGTACGATCCCCAGATCACGAGCTTCAGTACGCAACTCGGCCAGCGCGTCGCGGCCACCGTTCAGGGTTGGTATCAGGCTAGCACCTGATTTGCCGAAGACCTCGATCGCAAGAGCTGTCTTCTTGGCTCCGTCGGGTAGTGTCTTAAACCGCTCGGCGATGTCCCCGATCACTTCGTCAGCTGATCGCAGCGAACCGTCCGAGTTTCTGATTCGCGCTCCGACAGCCGCGAAGCTCTGCGCCATCTCCGCGTTACCCTCAGCCGCTTGCGCGAGGTGGACGTTGAGCTTACGCATCGCACCGACCACCGTCTCAAAGTCAGCGCCGGACAGGGATGCGGCGTAAGCCAGCTCCTGTAGTGCGTCGGTGTTGACGCCGACTGCTTGGCTCAGGTCATTTAGCTGACCTGTGACCTCAATCAGGTCGGCGATACTTTTTGCGACGAAAGCCTCGGCAGCCCCCGCCATCGCAAGAAAGCCTTTGCTCACACGAGCCAGGGCGGTGTCTGCTTTGTTAAAAGCAGCATCGTCCAGCTTCAGCCCGAGTAGTACCGCAAGTTCCCTGATGATCATCGTTGTCTGGCCGATCGCGCTTCCGCTGCCGCCATCGCGTCAAGTGCTTGGTTGAGCAGCGCACACTCGACGAGCGACATCGTGGTTGTCACTTCTTGCATCGTTGCCACGCGCTCTGTCACGAGCCTGAGCGCTGGCCACCTGTCGATCAAGTGGTCAATGCCGGTGAGCTGTTCCCCTTTAGCTTCCCGGCGAGGGCCGGGAGGAAGTCGAAAAAATCGGCGAAGTTCACCTCGATGGCGAACGCGATCGCCCGCATCATCAGGACCGGACGGCCTGCAAGTACGTGGTTTGCCTGCTTGTCAAACTGCCCCGCGAGGATCTTGCCTTCCTCGCTCACCCACGAGATCGAGCACCCTTCACCACCGAGCAGCTGCCGCGCGACCTTGGTGAGCAGGTCCGGTGGGATCGACTCTGCAAGCGACTCAATCGCCTTGCCCACTTGCTCAACGCTGAGATCACTGACCGAGCCCTTTAGGTCGAGCTGTTTGATCGCCGCGCCCACAGCCTTCGCGAGCGTGGGGTAGAGCGGCAGCAAATCCCAGGCCGGGAGTGCTGTCACAGAGATCTTGATCTGAGAGCGGGGGTCAAGGACAAGCTCGCGTGTGGAAATCATACCCTCGATGATGACACGATCACGAGGGTGTATGTCAAGCGGGAGTGTTTACGATTACGTGGCGACGATGCCGCCGATCGTGCCGATCAGGCGATCGACACGGATCGTCCACAGCCGGCCAGAGATCTCGTCGCTGAACTCTGGATCGGGAATCTTGCTCACCCAGGCGTTCGGTGCGGTCAGCAGCGTGGTGCCGTTCAAATCCTTGACCTGAAACACACCGACGCCGGTCCCGGTCCTGTCGTCAAGGTCGGCCAGGCTCGACAACAGGTCGTTCGATCGAGACGACTGCGAGAGCGTCAGCTCGATCGATGCTCTGCGGTCGAGCTTCTTGATGCGGGTGACAATCCCGTCAGTCCCAGCTTCATCGCCGAAGTTCTCAGCATCCCGTTTGACGCTCAGGAATTGACCCTTTGCGTAGCCGGTGAGACGGTTTCCGCCGAGCGTGATTACAATCTGACTCGGGTCGTAAGTGGGTACGCTCATTGTTTACCTCAGACCGTCAGGGTTCCGACGATGAAGATCTTCTGGATTGCCCCAGCGAGTGGGGCCGTGAACTTGACGTTGCGCAGGATTCTGTTCGCGCGGTCGGTGGGACTCGCGCTCGCAGCCCTCGGAACCGTAACGGTGAAGGGCAGACTCAGACCGCCGACATCCACACCGTCCTGAAGCTGCGCACGCACTTGCCCCTCGACACGAGCGATACCCGCGTCGGAGTAAGGTGTTTTCTCGTCGGTCCCAGTGAACAGTGCAACCAGCCGTTCCTGCATTCGGATCTGGAGCCAGTCCCGAAAGCGGATCGTGTCGATAAACTCGTTGCCCGAGACGACACCACCGTTGTTATGGCCGAGCACGACATTGCGACCGGCGACGAAGCTGTAGTAGTTGCCGTACTTGTTCGCGATGTTCGTCTTGTGCGTGTAGGTGAGAGCCGATACGGGGACACCGGCGAGCGTCTTAAACGCCCAGGTTTCCGACCCTGGGGCCAGCGGCAGACACCGACCGAGCCATCCGGCGTCAGCGAACGCGATCGGGCTGCCGTGGTAGATCGCGCCGGTCCGAAAGTAGGCCGCGTTTTTGAGCTGCTTCAGGATGTCGGTCGCGATCGACTCGCTGACTGTCGCGCAGTCGCTGTCGCAGACCTCGACGACGTAAAGCTTTTTGTTCGCTTCGACCCAGGCGGCTGCAGCAAGCACCATCGCCGACGAATTGAAGCTCGTGTGGACGCCGTACCAGTCGTCATTTTCCAGGCGGATCGCGTCGAGGTCCGCTGCAATACCGGGATCGGCGTGGTCTTGCACGAGCTTCAGATAGGCGATATCACCGACGCTGATCGAGATCCAGTTACCGGCAGCGTTACCGATGATCTCCAGGTACTGCGATCCGACCGCTCCGACCACAGACGCAGTGGCCCCGCCCGCTGTGCAGGCCGGATCGATCGCAGCTTCCAGCGCCGCGATGATCTCATCGTTTGTGGCCGTGCCGTCCGACGTGATCGCGTACTCGGTGCCGTTCACGCTCACGGCGTAGCGTTTCGAGTTTGCCACCGACGACACGTAGACGCGGTAACGCTGCGTCGGCTTGTTCGACCCGCGACCGATCACGACTTTCTCGGGTCGTGGGTTCTGCCCGAAGAGCACGAGAGCCGCGCGATATTCGACGGCAGTCGTTGCAAAGTCGGCTGCCACGCCGTCAATATCGGTGTAGGTGCGCGAACGCTCGACCCAGGTCGGTGTGTAACCCAGGATTAGAGGCACGCCAAAACCCACCTGCGAGAGCCCGCTCGACGCAAGTGAGATCTGGATGTTGGCAATCTGGTCTAGTGTGGACATCGGTCCTCTCTCAGGGAGCTGTGAAGGTTTCGCCCGTCGTCAGGTTTGTGAGTTCGGCGGACTCTATCAGGCCGATACGCTCTTGCGCAACGTCGCGCAGGTACAGCCGCATGTCGACAAACGCACGTCCCTGAAAACCGGCTTCCTGCACAGACGGTGCGTACTCGACACGACCGAGATCGAACAAGCTGAGCCCAGCTGCACGAAGGATCTCGCGCTTTGTGGGGAGCTGGCACGCCGTGACAAAGCTCCCTGCGCGTGCCATGGCATCCGTGCCGGAGGCTGTGGCGACCGTGAAAAACTCGACACGTAGGCCCACCTCACGATCGCCCTCGACACCCAGTAGCACCTCACCACCGGGAGGTCCCAGCTCGTCGTAAGTCTCGCTCTGCGAATCCTGCCCGAGCACAAACGGCCCGGTGAGGTGCAGCACGATGAAGTCTGATACCGGCGACGGGTCGTCTTGATCACGCCACAGGATCAAGCCGTCGGCAAAACCGCTTGCGGCCTTAGCCCAGTCGAAGATCGCATCTTGAACGGTGGCCAGGTTCATGCTGTCACCGCCCGGCAGATCGCCTTGTAGTGCACCGACCCGAGGTGCGGCCAGGTTTCGAGGTGCTCGATCTCGCACTGCTTGCCGTCGATCTGGAGTAGATCGGGCTGATAGCCAGCTTCAGACCCGGCCTCGGTGCAGCCGATGTAGAGTTGCTGCCGTGTGTACACGGTCCAAACGTCGCCCGTGATCCGACCGTCAGGCAGCCGTTTGAGATCGCGGCCCGAGGTTGCCTGCACCGACGCCGTGATCGCGAAGGTGGTGACGACCGGCGGCTGAGCACGCCCCTTGACCCGGCTTGTCACCTGCCGTCGTGTCACCGTCACGGATTGGTTGGCGAGGCTCGTGATTGAGTCTGCGTAACTCACAAGCTCAGGATAGCAAGACTACAGACGGCAATGTCGATTTTTGCAAATTTGTTTTGACACTACGCTAGGACTTGACCTAGTGTCTCGATTCACAAGGGAGCACGAAACAAATGAGCGCAGTTGAGATGTTCGCAATCTTCCGAGAAATCAAAACCCCGCGTGATTTCTGGCGTGCTCAAGTCAAACGGCTCAAGACTTCAGTGAGGTAGATTAAGTGATGCTGGACGAAAGCACGCGAGACATGGTTAGCAGGACACTCGCTTTATACGGCGCGTGTCTAAGCGACGACGATCACATTGTATCGCCGACACGAAAAACAGGAATAAAAATAACCGTTGAGAAGAAGCGCCTGTGCTTCTCTGACGCGAAGCACAGGTACGGCAGCGGACCGCTAACACCCGCCGCTGTCTGTGGATTTGTAGAAAGTTTCTGGTACTGGAAACCGGCTAGGACTTCCCGCCCCTGACCATTTCGACGAGCCAACTCACGGCCCCGAGCATGCGCCCCGTATCTACGAGCGTGCGCGGCTCACCCGTCGAACCTTCCCGAGTCTTTGAAAGTTTACGCGCAAGAGTGCTCGGAGCGTTCGGTGGCGGTATCTGTTCACCGCCGACCACCGTCTCTTTGATGTCCGACGCAAACTTAGCACCGAGGACGCCAAGCGCTTTTTCAAGGTCAAGCTTCCCGTCGAGCACATGACCTACGAGGATTCTGGCGTTCGTTTCGACCGTGCCGCGCACGCGATCGAACGTGGCCGAGATCCAGCCACGCTTGGGCACACCTGCCCCCAGCTCGTGGATCGCGGCCAGCTCAGCGTTCGTGACACCCTGCCGATCCTCGCTACCCTTGCCGTCGTCGAGCACGCCGATCTTGACGCTGGGTCCGCGCTTGATCTGTTCGAGGAGTTGTGCAAGCCGCACGCCGTCAGGCGTGGGCGTGTCCGAGAACCGGCTGCCGCCCTTGCTGACAAAGCGCCCGCGCTTATCGCGTAGGGAAGCCACTACACCACAAGGGGCAATCGCGCGCTGAGGCAGCCGCGCAAGAGCCGCTGGAACTCTTGACCCCAGACAGTCGAGGCCAAGGAGTCGGTGAGGTTTGCGGGTACGCTGTACTGACGTTCAACGTCGCCGACTTTCTCACGCGCAATAGCGCCCGACGCACCGCCCTGCCCGCGCAGGTAGAGCACACCACAGTGCGCGGCGAGGTACTTGTGTGCGAGATCGTACTTGGTTTCCCAGGTTTCCGCCGACAGCTGGAGCGCGGTATCCGCCAGGATCGCGTTCTGAGCGGGCACAGGTACCGCGCTCAGCGTCGGATCGACAAGTACGACGTCGGCCCAGGTGATCACTTCTTGCCCTTCGCGTCGATCTCACCCAGCTTGTCACTGATCGCTTTGCTGACACTCGGGCGCTTTTCCGAGTCGCCCCACTTGCGCAGCTTGGCGACGTCGAGCGTCTGCGCAACCAGCGCGACCGCTTCAGGGATTTTCATCTTTTCGAGGGATTCAGTCACGTCGGTTTCGACCTCCTCGACCACAAGCGTCTTGTGCTCGATCGCCAGCTTGACGTTTTGGTGATCCTCGAAGGAGGCCCAGATCTTCGACTGCTCTTCGTCGAGGGCGTTGGCCCCCGGCTTAAGCAGCAGACCAGGAAGGGAGACGGGACCGACGGATTTGTTGACGACGATTTTCGACATTGCCGGAAATTGTAAAGATCCGGCTCTGCCTTTGTCAACAAGCTAGGCTAGAAGTTGTCGAAGTACACGATGGTGAGCGGCAGCCGAACGACCACTCCGCCGCAGCGCGCGTGACACGGGATCTTGAAGGCCAGGTTTTCCTGCTGCACCGGGAGCTGCTCGAACTCCTGCGGAATCACAGCGCCGAGTGCTTCGGGATCGCGCCGGAATCCGACACCGCGCGGAGTGCCGCCACTTCCGGCGGTGTTGCACCGGTACCACGGGATCACCTCTTTGACCCACGGCGAGTTCTTCAGGAAGAACTCCAAGATCGTGGTGTCGGACGTGGACGATCTCGGCTTGGTGCTGATCAGCGCGTGCTGATCGAACGGGATCACGATCGTGTCGATATACTCCACGCCGTTCGACGTGGTCACCACACTCTTTGCAATTCCGTTCAGGTCGTCGAGGATCTCGTCACTGGTCTTCTTCGACCACTGCGGGAAACCCGAGACACCGTTAGGGATCATGTAGGTGCTGGTGCCTGTCTGATTCAGCAGGCCTCGAAACCCGTGAGGGATCGAACCGAACGAAAGCAGCTTGTCGATCTGCTCTTCGATCATCCGACGTGCAGCCGAACCCTTCGTGCTGTCGAGCTGCACGTTGGCCATGCTCGCCGCGCGAAGCTCTTGCAGACTGTAGCCGTAGCTGTCACCGATGGACTTGATCGGTGAGGTCGTCTCTTTGGCGAGCACGTCGGCTCGCGGCAGGTCGTCCGCGTAGTCCGACAGGATCTTGGCCACACCGACTTGATCGTACTCTCGGTAGGTGTAGACCTCAGCTCCAGTGTTGATGCCGCCGATCTTCGGGACAAGATCCCGCGCGATCAGCGTGGGATATTTGATCTCGTAGATCGTCTGCTCGATGTGCTCAAGCTGGCGCTGGAAAAAGATCGTCTCGTTTGCGTCAAACCGCAGCGAGGCGGCTGCGTCGCTGATCGCCTTCCGCGCGATCTTGCGAAGTTCATCTGATCGAACCATGGTCAATCCTCTCAGCCCCGAGGGGGCTCGCGCGGGGTTAGGGCTTGTTGGTGAAGTCGAAGTCGGCGACAAACAATCCATCGGCTGTGGCCGGGCCGCGCGCTACTGCCTGCGCGGTGGTGTCGATCGTGACGCCCGCCGTGTGAGTCGGGACAAACTTCTTGGTGGTCGGGTCGTACGCCAGGCGGTCGCCGGTCGCGATCGTGGCACCGGCCAGCACGTAGAGCGGCCCCTTGCGCAGCATGTTGATCGCCCCGGTCGGCTTCACGCCGCTTGCATCCAGCTCAGTGCCGCGCTCGTACGCATGGCTGTGGACTGCGATTCCGGCAGGGACGTCGGTCGCGAACGTGCAGGGCTGCACACCGACAGCCGGTGCAAGCGTGTCTTCTTTGACCAGCTTACCGAAGCTGATCTGAGCAGACGAGTCGCTATTCGTTCGCGACTCGATCGTGTGCGGTGAAAGGTTTGCGAGCATGCCCTCGATCGCAATCGAGGGTGCCGTCGGATAACTGGACTGAGCCATCGTGTGATCTCCTACGGGGACTGTTAAGCCCCCGGCTGCGTGTCTACTTCTTGGACGACTTCCAGCGGTTTGCCTGCTCGGCGAGCATCCTCTCGCGCGCTGCGTCTGGTCCCGTCACGTCAGAGGGCTGTGAGCCGAAGTCGCCCCGCGCTTCGCCGACCGCGCGATCTGCACGCAACCGAAGCTCCGCGTCAAGACGCGCCTCAAGGTAGAGGCTGTCGCGACCGTCGAACTTCTCACCCGTGATCTTCGCGAGCACTTCCCGGCGCAGCGCGTCGGTGCCGGTGGCAGAGTCGAACTTGACGCCGTGCTGCGAAGCCGTCGCCTCAAGCGCAACACGCGCGCGCGTCTCGGCGACCAGCTTGGACTTCTCGGCACGATGCTGTGCCTCGATCGCGTCGACACGAGCTTTCACAGCCGCATCAACCTTCTGATCGAGCAGCTTACTCTGATCAGTCTGCTCGTTGGGCGATGTGGTCGGGGCAGGGTTCGGCACACCGGGATTTTTGCCCTGAGCCGCGTCCGTCTCACCCATCATCTCTTTGACTTCCATCTGGCTGAGCAGTGCCATGACTTGCTGCTGCTGCTCGGGCGTGAGTCCGTAGGACTTGCCTCCAATGCTGCACGTTTCCATTCTGACCTCTTCGGCTGCGTCGAGTTTCAGCTTGCAACTCGGGCCAGCTCGGCCCAGGTCCACAAGCGCAAGGTGATTGTACCGGATACGGCGCTGTATTGCGTCGTAAGGCACGCCGTCGTACACGCCCGGTGTTTCGTCAAGGTCCGCTTCGTAACCGCACGAAAGTTGCTGCTTTCCGGTCAGTACAGCGGCCACGGCTGACGCGTCTTGCACGACGACAGGCGCGCGCACAAGCAGACCCTCACGGGCGACAGAGTCACCGACATTACCCACCTGATATCGTTTCAGGTTGGCGCTGTCGAGTAGCTCAGGCGGGTGATCATTTGTGACTGGCACAAGAGCCAGGCTCTTGAGACTCGCAGGATCAAAGACTTCGTCTGGCGGTCTTAGCTCGCGCCTGACCCTACCGGCTCCGTCACGATACACAAAAACACCTGCCCGCGTTGGGTAGGCTGTCAGTTTAAGCCAGCTACCTTCACGCTCGGGTTGTTTTATCGGAGACAGGTCGAAGCGTCTGACAGTCACTGCGCAAGTCTACCGAAGGGGTTACAATCCGCGCAACATGAAATCAGCGATAGCAGTGTTGGCCTTGCTCACGGCCTGCGGACCGGGTCAGGGATTAAACGACAGGTGGACTGTGCGAAAGCCGGTGCAGGTGGTTATCGAGGATCAAGCGCTGGACCGCGCGGAAGCACACCGAGCGCTTGTAGAAGGCCTGCGCCAGCTGGGCTTACAGACGACGAACACCGAAGCTGAGCAGACAATCACCACTACACACGACGACTGCACCTGCTTATCGTGCAACCGAAACACCGCCGCCTGGGTTGATCCGGTGAGCTACGATGTGATTCGGGTGTGCGATCGGGCCGGTGTGGCGGCTCGTGATCTAGGTGCTGCTCGCGCTGCGGATCTAATCCTCAAGCACGAGCTGGGCCATGTACTCGGTCTGCGCGGGCACACACCCAGCGGACTACTGAGCGCGCGACTTGACGATCACGCCGACACTCGTTCGTTCACACGGTCTGACATCACGGCCATCTGTGACGCTGGCGGACTGGCTAGCCCGGTCTGCCTTTAGTCCCAGCGCACGTCGCGGATCTGCCCCCATGTTCTTAGAACCTCGCGAGTCGCGCAAGCGGCATGGTCACGACAGGGATGCCGTCGGGAGCGTGCAGGCAAAACGACTCACCATCCCCGTGCTCACCCAGTGTGAGACGATCCCAGAAAAACCCCTCGGTGAGCGAGCCGCTGATCGGCTTGTCCGGCGCAAACGGAACCCAGCGGTATTGTGTCGGGCTCAAGTTCAGCCGTCGGAGTAGGTACACACTACCGCCCGTGACCTTGCCTTGTAGCTCGATCACGTTGCCGGTGTTGCCGTTGGCCGGATTGAAAAACTGACCGCCACCGACGAGCACAGGATCTGTGTTGTCGGTGGCCGGAATCGAGGTTGTCACGCCGATCGGTTGAAAAGCCATACGCTGAGCGTAACAAACACACGGTCGAGAATCTCGATTTTATTTGACACTACACCGGGCTTTTAACTAGACTGCCGCGCATGAACTACCAAGCACAGACCACCCAATTCGGGAGCAAAACCCGAGTGATCAAGCTCGTTTACCTGGGGCAGCAAGGCCAGACCTGCTACGATTTCTCGACACGCCTCGGTACGTCAGACTCGTGCAGGACCGAAGCGGTGTCGTTCCAGGTCACGCTCAGACCAGACGAGCGCGAAACGCTGCTCTACAATGCCGGTCGGACTGGTAGAGCGCTCGGTGGTGAAAGATATTGGTGGGGGGAGCAGACCGATCTTGTGACCGCTCGACAGCAAGCGATCCGCGCTGGGAAAGTCACACTACGTAGTGCGCACGAGGAGCTTGTTAGCGAGGAAACACTCGAACTACCTAGCGTCCACAGCATGGGTGGCATGCGCTACGGTTGGGAAAAACTCTTAATCGACGTAAAGCCGGTGATGATCGAGCTGACCGAGGCACGCCAGATCAGGCTCGAAGCCGAATCAGCCTACAAGACGTGGCTTACTGAGTACCGCGCGGCCCCGGTACGCGCAACTTTCCGTACTGCGCCCGCAGTACCCGGGAGAAGGACAAAAGCCGCAGTGATCTACACGACGGTGCTACGCGGCAAGTGCGGGTGTTGCGGTGAGAACCGTCGTGTGGAGTGGTTCGGTGGTGCGAACCTGCCCGAACCGACTGCCCCGCTCGTGGGTGGGTATTGGGATCAGGAGGATGTTCCATGCTGAGCCAGGACGATCGCGCTCAGACAAGCCCGAGATCTGAAAAGTCAGGCTCGGCGTAGCACCGGCAGTTAACCGCTTCGCCAGGGTGCCCGTCCTCCGGCGGATCGGTCCAGGTGTAAGACTCGCCCTCTCGATCCTCGTGCTCTTCGCGCACACGGTTGTCACGCACTGTGCGCCAGACATAAGTCGTCACGCCGAGGTTCTGCTGCCTCTGACCGTTGACCTGACCGTACAACTTACCCACCTGATCCCGGGCTATCAGCTTCGCTCGATCCTCGGTGACTGTCCCTCGCTCGATCAGCTCCCTCGCGATCGTCTCCCAGCGTGATCCTGATAGAGTTGCGCGGCTCACGATTTTTGCAAGATCGTCCGAAAGCCTCGGTCCAAGCGACTGCACAAGCTTCACGTTTTCGACCGCGAAGTCCGAGACGGCAGCCGCGATCCCGGCGTCAAGCCCTTTGGCCGTGAGCAGATCCACACCGACAGCCGCACGAGCCTGATTGAGCAGCTGCCGCTTCTGTAGATCTGCGGTCTGCTGACCGTACTTGAGGGTGAGCTTTTTCAGGCTCTCATGTGTAGGGGCTAGCCGTCCGAGCCTGCGCGCAGTTTCATCGAGCAGACGCTGGATCGGATCGCCGCTCGCATCCGCACGCTTGTCTTGTGGCCACAGCGCTTCCAGCTCCCGGACAAAGCGGTCAAGCTCGACCTTGAGCGCGCGCAACACGGGATCAAGCGCTCGATAGTAGTCAGCGCTGATCCGAGCTGGTGCTGCCGGTCTAGGTAGTCGGAGCTGAGCCACCGGCTTCTCCGCTCACGGCTTGCTGTGCTTCCGCGATCACGCCCTTGTTCCGGGCCTGGAACTCGGCGATCGTGACCTCACCGTCCGGCCTCGGAGGTAGACCGCGCTGTGCTCGCGCTTCGTTGACGGTGATAATCGTCACAAGGTCCGTCGGTGTGAGTTCGATCGTCTGCTGTTGCGGCATAACGGCCTCGGTGGTTGGGGGCTGCGCGGTCGTGGGTAGATCCGGGTTTTGCACCAGCCGGAAGTCGTCGACGCTTGGATCGATCGAAGTCTCAGCGCTATACCGTTCACCGCCGAACCGTGAGCGCCGGATCTCGTCGGAGGTTACAGCACCGAGCGAGTAGTAGATCTGGTCAGTCTGCGCGATCTTCTGCCTTCGATCAGCTTCCTGGGCTTCGGTGAGCTGACGCAGCGCGGGCCAGACGATAGACCATGACTCGGGCTCAACCCCTCCGGTCGGTCCGTCTTTTGCGCGAAACAACACGCGCAAGATCCGCTCCAGTCGCGGCTGTAGGTCTTGCGTTCGGTGCGCTTCAACGGCGCTGTACCAGCGCTCGATATCGGTCTGCCCTGTCGAATTGAGCCCACCCGGCTGCCGTCCGAACAGGATCGAGATCGGCATCCGGGCCGCTGCGGCCAAGCGCTCCATCCACTTGTCAAGCAAGTCGGATAAACCTGCTACAGCTGTCGTCTGCCGTTCGTAGCTCTCTTCGGCGTCAATGATCGTGGTCCGAGCCACCGACCTTGACATGTCAAGAGCCGCCGCTCGGTTTGCCACGAGCGATCGATCGTTGGCGCTCAGGATCTCAGCAAGCCCCTTAATCTTGAGGATGCTTGTTGAGAAGTCTGACAGCAGGATCGAAGATCCGTCGAACGACTGATTGAACCGAGCCAGCACCTGATAGACCCGGTTTAGGACCGAGTCCCCCCACCCGTTGTTCTCCCGGTAGGTCCGCTTGCTCACACGGATACCCGGGAACACGACGAGTCGAGACTCGTGGATTTGCCGGATCTGCTGGTTGCCGTCGTAACTTGCAATCGGCACCACCTCAAACACACGAGGCGATCCGCGCTTGGGCAGCAGCGGGTCGGTGTACCACTCAACCGGGCGAAGCTCGCGCGGCTCGAATACCTCCAAAAACCGGAACGATCGGATCGCGTTTTCGTCGAGCGGTTCAGACGGTTTTTGTCCGTCGAGCGCTCCAAGGTAGATCGCCGATCCGCCGTAACAACGCTCGTACTCATCGGCTTTCTGGAGCAATGCAGCCACGTCAAGCCCAGACGGCGAGAGCACGGACGCAATGCGGCGCTCGGCTGCTCGCACAGCTTCATCGATCGAGGTCCGATCTTCAGCGAGCTGCACCGTGAAACCCTGCCGCAGAGCTTCCTCGGGCAGTGCCTCGACGATCACACCTGCGATGTCGTCGCCTCGCCACAGGTTTTCCAGCGTCTGCTGATCGAGCAGGTCGGGCGCGAAGGTTGCGGCGAGGGTCTTGTCTTTACCGATCACACCCAGGTTCGTGAGCAGATTTGCCCAGCCGTCCGTGATCATCTGCCGTAGTTCTGACATGCCGATCAGTTTAGCGACGAGATGTCGCTTTTTGAAAAATAGTTTTTGACACTACACCGGGCTTTCGGCTAGTGTCTTTGCCCATGGACAACACGATTCTCGTTTCGCGAACCTTGAGCGAGTACAAAGACAATCGCCACAGCGATCTCATGCAGCATTTTCGCGGATTTCTGAGCGGGCCGAATCGTTGTCCCGGTTGTGCTGGGCACGGGATTACCGATCGTGGCACCACCTGTAAAGCCTGTTTGGGCGATGGCAAGCTTACATCTGCTGTGCGTGGCTACTCCGTCACCACCTTGTACGGCGCCGCACCCGTGACCGTCAGGCCGACTTCTTACGGGGACTGTGAGGCTAACTCGTGACCGCTCAAGGTAAACGTGCGTCGAAACAAGTAGACGATCTTCGCAAGGCCGCCGGACACCTGGAAGCCATCGCGCAGCGGCTCGTAAATGCCGATACACACTTTATCACGATGCTGTCTGAGCTGCATGGCTTCAGCGAAGACGCTGCGACGAAGATTTTTAAAACCTACCGCAAGCTCAAGTGCATCAAGCTCGACGCTTTCATGGGTCGCTGGAACGTCAAGCACGGCAAGTTTCTCGATCGGGATGTCTGCGAGCGCGCTCTGAATCACATCTGACCGAGCGCACGCAGCCGAGCCTTAAAACGAGGATGGTAATGAATCTATATCGTATCTACAACGGGTTCACGGGTTTCGATGCTGTTCACGCCTTAGCGTGCGCACAGACAGAGCAGGAGGCGATCGAGTTAGCGCGCCCGATGTTTGCAAAGGAGCAGCCGAGCAATCCGCACTACAGCGAGCACCTGACGGCGGAGCTGGTGTTAACGGATGTGTCAAGGGCGCAATGTAGCGAGGTAGTGGGTTAGACGACGCTCAAGACCTTTAGGTGAAACAGGAGACTATCCACCATGGACAACACGATTCTCTGCTTTCAAATCAGCCCTGATCAGCTGAAGACACTTACGACAACCGGTCGCTTGAACTTAGACAACAAGGTGCTGCTGCTGTGTGAGTGGGGCGGAACTCGGTTAGGGCCTGGCAGCGGACCTATGTGCTCCGGTGGGGACGGTGATACGGTCAGCTGCTGTGCTGAGTGCGGCGGTATTAATCCGTCTGACCCAGGCAGGGGGGACTTCATCGAAGAATCATGGGGACATCGTTCCACATGCCGCTGGTTTAGGGCGGGTAGCGTCACATCTGACCAAGCGCGCGCAGCCGAGCCGCCACGACCTTGACGCCGGTCGATAGCTCGGCCATCGAAAGCGTGTCTACCTGATCGTCATTGTCACCCGTCGGGAACTCCTCAAATTCCGTGATCCAGTCGTCGAGCCAGGGCGCACCATCAGGCAGCAACCAATCACCTGATTCCACGGTCGGGCTGACAAACTGCGCGCGGCTCTCTTTGCTGTCCTGGCCTGGGTTCCACGCGACAAGCCCCGGCACCAGTCCGCGAAGCTCTGACACAATCGCCGGGCCGTTGGCCTTGTCTTCAATCACGACTCGGGACACACGCTTGTGTGGCAGTGGATCGGCTCGCCAGCGCTCAACCAGGGCCACGAGCTGGCGCTTCGTCTCACCGTAGTCCAACCTCCGGCGCGTGCGATCGAGCACGTATCGCCGAGAGCCTTTAAAGCCGATCACGGTCAGAACTACAAAATCAGTCTCATCGCCCTTTTTGAAAGCCGCGTCGACGAAAATTCCGATCTGATCAAGCGGCTCAGGCAGCGGATCAGCAACACCGTCGTAACAGCCGTGCGGACGTGAACCACCCGACACGCCCCGCCCGTCCGGTTTCCAGAAGCGCCACCACGCACGCCGAAACAAACCACCGCCCTCGACCGATGGCTCTTGCAGGTGCTGCGCCGCGTACGCCCGCGAACCGAGCCGCACGCGCTCGCTCTGTAGATAGGTGCCGGGCTGGAGCTGCGGAAACAGAACATCGCCGGACTTGGTGCGATGATCGGTCTGAAGCTCGCGCCCGGTCCGCGTCACAAGCACACGGCTGCGCTTGGGGTTGTACTCGCTCGGCAAGCACAGGTGCGCAAAGTCCCCTCGTGCAAGGAGGTGTCCGGCCAAGTCCTCTTTGTGCTGGCGCTGCATGATCACGATCCGGCAATCGCGCGCAGGGTTGGCCACGCGGTTATGGAGCGCCTGATCCCACACCGCGTTGACATGGCGCAGCCGCTTCGGATTCCAGCTTTCCGGGATCGATGTGGGATCGTCGGCCACGATCGCGTTGACGCGCCAGCCGGTAGATCCTTGCATCGTGTCCGACTGGCGGAACCCCGTCGAGGTGTTCCAGTAATAGGTTTTCTCGTGCTGGCGAGGGTCCAGCTTCCAGCCTCGCGGGCCGCTGAATCGGGACTTATACCAACCGGAGGTGAGGATCGTCTGTGTGCGCATCGAGTCGCGAGTCGCAAGATCCGCGTGCCAGGAAATGTACAGCCCTCGCGAGCCCGGCGACCATGTCCAGATCCAAGCCGGGAATAGCACCGAGCCCCACAGGCTTTTTGCAGTGCCAGGCGGTACGTTGATCACAAGGTTCTGAAGCTCGCCCTGCGCGCACGCTTGCAGGTGCTCGGCTATCACGCCGTTGTGCCAGTTTTCGATAAACGGACAGGTAGGTTCGACGATCGACCACGCTCGTCGCCCGAACTCGTGCAGCGATCGGCGGCAGAGTTCGGCCTCGATCAGGGCCTTGTCGATCAGCCCTCGCAAGTGCTGTTGAACTCCCCAGCCAGCAAGGGCGGGCAAGGCTCGATCTGTAGGCTTGGGTTTTCGGACTTGCGCCTAAAGGCTGTGGACCGGCTGACGATCACGCTCTCACCTGACGACGGGTCAGTGATCCGGTAGTCTTTGTGCTGACTGCGCGCGTCAGGATTCCAGCGCGACACCGAGCGCTTGCCGCTCGGGTGGAAGCCCCAGAACGTGGCTAGGTGTACGTGCTGGTAGCTGTCTGTGTAGCTCGACGCGAGGCTCTTTATCTGCGCAAGCCCGAGCGCGTCACAGAATGAATCGCCCACTTTCAGAGCTGGCTCCAGCTCACGCGGAAGCTCCAGCACCGTGAACCAGACCGTATCGCCGCGCCACTCGACCGAGAGCCTGATACGGCTTGCTGGCCGGTACTTGCTCACCGGCCCGAATCGGTGTTGTAGCTCGGTCCGCCCGCGCAGCAGATCGGGCAGGCTCGCGCGGTTCACCCGCACAGGCCGGGGCTTTGAGTCCCGGTGTTGCCGCAGCAGCGCGGCCCGATCGAGTTTCTTTAGATCTTGCAGTAGCATCGCGCGACCTCTGTAGTACTTCCGCTCGCGCGGTGTCAAGGGTCGCGGTCATGTACTGACTCGACTACCTCAGCAGACCCATCTTCCACAACATCGTCAGGCTGAGGTTCTGCCTTGAAATCCTCAAGTGCGATATCGGCTGCTTCGTCGCAGTCCGAAGCTTCGACGTACACAACTCGCTTTGCAGTGTACTCCAGTGTGACACGGTAGAGTTTCATCGCTTCTTCCTTTAAACGTCACTGAGTGGGCGGGATAGCCGGGCTTGTCCATTCAAAGGGGCGGTAATCGTTCGCCTCTCGAAGTGCCCTTTCTGCGTCGATGATCCCCTGTATTTCGTCTGGCTTCCCCTTTATCCTAACCGATGTCATCGGACTATCGCTGGTTTCCAGATATAGCCACAGGTAGGTATCATTCTCGTGTTGATAGGGGTTTGCGATTGTAACAAATACAATTCTGGTGACATCAATTTGAGCGGCGAGGTTGCAAGCCAGACGGTTCATAGTATCCAGTGAGCACTTCACGTACTCCGCTGCGGTTCGTTTCTCGTCGATCATCACGTCCTCACTCGCTTCCTTGATTCTGACAGAGCTACACCGCCCACCTTGTGCTCAGCTCGCCAGATCTCAAGCTTATGACCAAATAGCTTGATGGTGATATCGACTTCAACAGGCCCGGTCGTGACTCTCTTTACACGAATACCGCTACCTAGTTCAAGGTCAAAGCTGGCACCAACGATTTGTAACGAGCACTTCATAACCGTCACCCGTACAAGTTCGCCCAGAAGGTGCGAGCTTGTTCAACCGTCTTGATCTTGAAAGCCACATCGTAGGTCGTATCGAAAGACACACGCCAGCGACACGTAAGGCACTGCTTAACAGCATGTGTGCGCTTGAATGTGTACGACCACCGAACACCTTTACACGACGGGCAGCAAGCTCCTTGTGCGTCAGTCACGTTCCGTCACCTCCTGAGCAAGTACACTAGGTCAAAGCCCGGTGTAGTGTCAAGGTTTATTTGTGGCTCGGTCTACTAGGCCACACCCTGATCGCCGGAACGTCCGCCGGGTAGCCCCAGACAAACCAGCAGCACGACACCGAATCACTACCGCCACCATCGAAGCTCCAGCGCGGCAGGTACAGCATGTGCTGGGGCGGTTGCTCTAAGAGGAAGTCGCGCCGGGCCTCGGTCGGCTCAAGCCAGGTAGCGCGCATCAGCAGTGCGACCTGAGGCGATACCGCGAGCGCGCAGCGCGCGACCTCAAGCGCGTGTTTGAACGGTGGGTTTGTAATCGTCCAGATTCCCGGCGGAAAGCCTGATCGGTGCATGAGATCTGACATCGCCCGAACGTCGGTGATCTGCCGCGTTATGAAGTCGGGCGAAGTCAGGTCAGCTTGAGCAATCCGACGAGTCACGAACCTGTTTCGCGTCCAATCACGAGCGGCTTGAACATCCTCGGCATCGATGTCACTGGCGATCAGGCCATCGAACCGGGGAGCAAGCGTCATAGCCATTCGTCCGTCACCGCAGCACGGATCGCAAAGCACGCTGCCCTTGATCGCCGGGAAGCTCGACACGAGCGCTTCAGTCATCCAATCCGGTGTGCGGTACTTATCGAGGTCGGCACGCACGCGCGCGATCGGAACGTCTTCTTGATCTCGGTACACGATTACAACCTGGCTTCGCGGCGTGCTCTGCTCGCGCATCGGAGGCAGTACGATTGAGACTCGAGCGAAGCGTTGTAGAACGCTTCTGCGCTCATCCCGTTGAGCAGCTTCGCCCACTTGCACGGCTTCGGTCGCCAGTGAATCTTGGCGGTGTCGGATACCCAGTCAGCAGAACGGATGGTGATCGTGGTCATGACACCATTGCCTCCGTTGTATCTGCAAACTCGACCGACCAGCATGCGTCACATAACTCGGGGCGGTCGTCTGACCCGTTTGTGTGGTCAGCAATCTTTCCGCACCGAGCACACACGTAGTGTAGACACTTGCCACAACCTACCGAGTTGATGAACTTTCCGCAGAGACAACGGTTTTTCATGACACCATGACAGCATTAACCCTAGTCCGGTGTCAAGTCGTCTTTGACTTCGGTCACACGCTCGGTCAGCTCCAGCAGCTTGCGCAGATCATCCTCCGACAGCTTGGACAGGTCGACCGACTGCTCGGTCTTGATCAGCTGCTCGGTCTTGATTGTTTGCTGCCAGGTCAGATCCTGATCAACCAGCCGACCGCCAGGGCCGCGTAGTAGCCACTTGCCAGGGTCGGACACAAAGACAGCGGACTCTGCCAGCGCGCGGGCTTTGGCGCACGCCTGCAAGATCCGGTGCTGGTACTCCGAGCTTTCGCGCAGCAGCGCGTGGTGCTCGCTCTCGGTGAGAAACTGACAGGCCGCGACCTTGGGTGTCGAGCCTCGCATGATCGCGTCGCAGATCTCGTCTATCAGCTCGGGCTCTATGACCCTGCCTTTCGAGTACACCGACCTCGACACCCTGCCGAGCGGTACATCTTCCTGATCCCAGTACCCGCCCACAAGCGGCGGTGTCTCGTCGGTGAATAGACCCATTTGTAAACGATACACTGAGGCGCACGCTCAGGCAACAAGACGTGTTCAGGTGATTAACGGTGCGTGATTTGTACCGTAGCTTACATCCGGGTCAGCGCGCCAGCGGCCTGGCTATTTTCGGATTTTTCCCCGAATTTTCGGATTTTTCCCCGAATTTTCGGATTTTCTGGAGATGCTGAAATTCGATAAATGCGTGGCGCGAGCCTCTTTTATTGGTCGAACCAATCCCTCTGTCTAGGTATCTCGGATGCATATTAACGACCTCACCGACGACAGGTGTTTACAATTGTCGAGCTAGACAGACAGACAGAGGCTAGATCGAGATCTCGAAATCGGTGAAGAAACA
>WBZX01000392.1_pt1 | contig 40691 bp, 36 predicted proteins | sample 5204211 | NCBI WGS metagenome assembly WBZX01 (sample SAMN12344362, study PRJNA552823) | activated sludge metagenome | biome: Activated sludge suspended growth; feature: Nitrification reactor; material: Wastewater; isolation source: activated sludge from nitrification reactor of wastewater...
GAAAAAAGCCGGAGAAGGGAAACCCGCGTTCTATACCGAAGTGCAAGGCAGCGGCTCCTTGACCAGGGTCTTACGAGGACTCAGCGGCACGGTCGTGCAGGGGTTCCAAGGAAAAAAGGACTGGTTCGACTACAACATCGTCGGGACCTTCAGCCAACAGGGGGGGATCTTTGATTCCGAAGGATCCCGGACCATGCCGGGAACGAACGCGACCGGTGGGTTCGCCGATACGAAGACGTACAATATTCTCAGCAAGTTCGGCGCGACCTTCGGTGAGCACCGGTTCCAGCTTACCTTCAATCGGAAGCACACGCGTCAGGACACCAACTATCTGGTCGATCCGAGCGTCGATGCGTTGCCGCGTACGACTGCGCGCTTCATTCCCGGTCTGGCGCTCGACGATCAACCGAAGCTGACGAATACCCAGGTCAGCGCGGATTACACCCATCCGCATCTCTTCCTCGACAGCCGGGTCCATCTCCAAGGCTATTATCGCAGCCAGCAGACGAGGTTCCCGACATTCGATGTCAGGCCGTTCGGGGGCACGGATGTGCTGCAGGGCCACAATCAAACCGATGTGCTGGGAGCCAGGCTCGATATCACGACGCCGATTCCGATCTATGGCAAGCCGCAAATCACCTGGGGCATGGACTTCTCCAGTCAGCACGGGGCTCAAAACTCGACGCTGTACGATCAGTCCGTCTACGACGCCACCGGCGGACGCGTCTACAGCAAGGCCGGTGAGGTGCCGTCGTCGCCCTCGCGAGTCTTTACGAACACCGCTGTCTTCGCACAGGGGGAGTGGACTCCGTTGGCTGCGCTCGTCCTGCGCGCGGGCATGCGGTATGAGCGCGTGAAAGTGTCCAGCAGCGATTTCACCGACAGCGCCACGTTCTTGCCGGCCAGCTCGATCAGCTTTGACACGACGGTGTTTAACGCGGGGTTTGTGTATCACATGACGGACCCGCTGGATCTGTTCTTCAATTTCAGCCAAGGGTTTAGTGTGCCGGTGGGAACGATCGACAATGCTTTGGGCAACGTGCCGCCGGGCACCGCGATCTCTCTCTCTCGCTTGCAGCCGCAGCGCGTCAACAACTATGAGCTTGGTCTGCGAGGCACCTGGAGCAAGGTGCAGGGATCGGTGTCGGGCTACATTTCCAAATCCGACCTCGGCTTGAATTTCGATCAGTTCACCAATTCCCTGCAGCGGGCGCCGCAAACGACCTACGGCGTCGAGGCCACCCTCGATGTCCAGCCCTATGAGGGCTGGAGGATCGGTGGAACCTACACGTTCGTGGAGGGGGACCAGACCATTGCCCTCAGTCCGGACGTGCGCACGCCGCTCAATGGATTCAGCATTCAGCCGCAAAAGATTACCGCCTACCTGGAACATCTGACGGTGCCGGAATGGCAGTGGCGGAATCGCGTCCAGGTCCTGTATTCCGGCAGTCGCACCAGGTCGTTGACGGCGTTCAACACAGGCCTCGACCCGACGGGCGACCCCTTTTCCATGACGGAATACTTCGTGGTGGACCTCGTCAGCACGGTGAAAGCCGGGCCGGGCACCTTACGATTCGGAATCGAGAATCTCCTGAATCAGAAATATGTGGCGGCGTTCAATCAGATTTCCTTCTTGAACAGTTTCCACTATGCGGGACGAGGCACCACCGCGATGATCAGCTATTCGATGACGTATTGACCGGTCCCGGATTGATCGAGCCTGTCTCGCTGATGCCAGCAGACTGGTTGTCGGGCCGCCCGCAAACGGCTCGGCAACCTGCTCGTATCCTCCACGCCTGTAGCAAGAGTGAGCAGGCATCGGTAGACAATGCTGCGTGCGGTTTCGTAGGGTGAGCGCGCCGTTCGACCGTGGAGACAATCCGTGAAGATGCCGTTTCGATGCATCCATCAGTCCGCTCCGTTGAGCCGCAGTGCACAAGCCGTGGCGTTGCTCGCCCTGTTGTTGATTACGATCCGGCTGGTCGCCGGATTTGTCTGCTCGACCTGTTTCAACGAGATTGAACGCCCGGACACCCGATCGTTCCATCTCCACGGCGGGGGCGATCTCGATCCCTGCCATCATGGAAGAGCCACGGCGCATCCATTGGTCAAATGGGCGTGCGCCGTCACGGTGGACGATTCCGTCGCTGTCTTGCCGGACGTGCCACAACTCTTTCTGGTGGTGTCGTCCGTGGCCGTCGCGTTTCGGCTGATCGTGCCCTTCCGCGGTCGCTTCCTCTTTGCGGCCACCGGCCGCGGACCTCCCCTCACGTCTGTCTGACTCCACCGTCACCACATCGATCACCATTGACGAGCCGGATCCCGCGCAGGCCGAGACGGGCTGTGCACGACGACCGTTCCGCACGCCTTCTGAAAGGCGTATGGCCTGCGGGTTGTCTCCGGCGGACACAGACTGCGGGCTCTGTTTCGACAGAGGGCCGCAGGAGAGGAAGGTATGTCGCACGCTACAAGGTCGCGTTTTCGAATCCGCATGGCCGGTCTCACGGTGTCTTCGTGGGGTCGAGCCGCATCCCGTTTCCTGTCGGTCGTGCTCACACTCGTCGCACTGACAGCCTGTATCGGCCCGCATAAGCCGGTGCCGACGCACAAGGCGGAGGCCGCGCCTGCTCCGGCACCCGAGCGGACCGACGGGCCTGGCTCCATTGAGGCCATGCCGGCGCCGGCCGAGACGGCGGCCGGTTCGCTCCCTCCCTCACCGCCCGTGCCGCCGCCGGCTGAGCGCGCTCAGTCGACCTCTCCGGACGTCCCGGTGGTGAATGTCAAACCGGTGTATGTCATGGCCCAGCAGGAGTCTTACCATGCCAGCCATGCCACCACGGCCACCAAGACCGACACGCCGATCATGGAGACACCGTTCTCCATCCAGGTCGTTCCGCAACAGGTGTTGAAGGATCAACAGACGACGCGCCTCGACCATGCGCTGAACAATGTCAGCGGAGTCTTTGCCAATCAGTCGCTGAGCCTGTTCGAGTCGTTTACGATTCGAGGGTTTGAAACGTTCGACTACTATCGGGAAGGAACCCGGTTCCAGTCGGCCCTGACGCAAACCGGCCGGAGGGAAATGGCGAATCTGGAGCGGATCGAGGTCCTGAAGGGCCCGGCCTCGATTCTCTACGGACGGATCCAGCCGGGCGGCATGATCAATCTCGTCACCAAGAAGCCGCTGGAAGAATCCTATTATTCGATCCAGCAGCAGGTCGGGTCCTACGATTTCTACCGCACCGCCTTGGATGCGACCAGCAAACTCAATGAATCAGGGTCGCTGCTGTACCGCTTCAATATGTCCTATGAAAACACGGGCTCGTTTCGGGAGTTTATCGATAACCAGAAACTGTTCATTGCGCCGGTGGTGCAATGGAAATTGAGCAACCGCACGCAGATCACCTTCGACGGGGAATACAGCAAGGGTAAAGTCCGTCCGGACTATGGCACCGTGGCGCTCGGCACCAGGCCGGCCACTCTGCCGATCGAACGTAACCTGGGCGAGTCCTTTGCCAAGGCGGACTATACGGCCATGCTCGGCGGATTCAATTGGTCGCATGAATTCAATAGCCAGTGGAAAATTCAGCATCGGGCGTATGTGCAAACAACGAAGGAAGACGATCAAGTGGTGCTGCCGCTGGCCCTGCAGGCCGACAACGAAACCTTGGACCGCTTTTTTGCCGGCTTCCAGGGCAACAAGCACAAGACCTACACGACAAGTCTCGACCTGACCGGGCGTTTTGATACGTTGGGGCTCAAACACCGGCTCTTGGTGGGAGGGGATTACTACCAGTTCAAAAATGCCGCCACCATCGTCGATAACTTCGCGTTTCCCTCCATCAACATCTTCAACCCGGTTCATGGCGGGAATTCAACTCCCGATCCGGCGGACAATTTCGTGTTCGATCTCCGCGAGAAATGGTTCGGCCTCTATCTGCAAGATCAGGTGGAACTGCCGTTTCACCTGCATCTGTTGGCGGGCCTGCGGTACGACAGCGCAGAGATCACGTCCGACAACTCATTCGGCGGGACGCGTACCGTATCGAGCAGCCGGCAGTCCGCCGTCACTCCGCGTGTGGGCCTACTCTGGCAGCCGATCAAGGAATTCACCTTGTACGGCAACTATGTCGAAGGCTTCGGGGTGCCGAATATCGGTTCGCTGGGTGTGACCGGGGCGCCGCTGAAAGCGGAAACGTCTCAGCAGTGGGAGGCCGGCATCAAGACCGATCTCTTCGATGGTCGCTGGACGGCGACCCTCTCCTGGTTTGAATTGACAAAGCAGAATGTGGCCACGGGCCATCCCGATCCCGCGCTGGCAGCCTTGGGATTCTCCGTGCAAACGGGTGAAGCGCGCAATAAGGGCGTCGAACTGGACGTCGCCGGAGAAGTGCTCCCGGGATTGGATGTGATCGCCACCTATACGTACACCAATTCCGAAATCACCCAGATGAACGACGGCACGGTCGGCAATCGCTTTCCCAATGTCCCGAAACATGCGGGCAGCCTGTGGACGACCTACCGGTTCCAGGAACCGCGTCTGACTGGGTGGAAAGTCGGGGCCGGGCTGCTGGCGAGAGGCGAGCGGGAAGGCAATCGGGAAAACGACTACCAGATGCCGGGATATGTCCTCGTCAACCTGATGGCGAGTTATACGATGCACGTGGGGCCCACACGACTCACCGCGCAACTGAACGTCGACAATCTTTTGGGCCAGGAGTACTTCCCGAGCAGCGCAGGCTTCGGTCGCGGTCGGATCGACGTCGGGACTCCGCGCTTCTTCCTGGGATCGATCCGGATGGAGTTCTAACGGCGTGAAACGTGCGCGAGGACACAATAACGGTGACATGCCGAGAGCCCGGTTCCCGAGTCGCCGGGGGAATATCAGTCCGCACCGCGAAATCGCGGTGCGGACTGTAGCAACTGTGAGCAGGCATCCGTAGACAGGCCATGGAATGGCTGCGTACAGTCGAACAGTATTACTGCGGAGATCGATTCGTGCATTCGCCGGTACGCCTCATCCCCCATAGGCCGCTTGATCGACGGTTGTCATTTTTGGCGGTCGGCACGGCCTGCCTCTTGATCATCATTCGGGTCATCGCGGCGGTGGTCTGCGCGGCCTGTTTCTACGACTTTGAAGAGCCACAGCGCCGCTCCTTCCATCTACATACCGACGGCGACCGGTCCCCCTGTCACAATGGCCGAGTCGAAGTCGATCCGGTAACCGCCTGGGCCTGTCAGGTCAACAAAGATGAACCAGCATGTGTGTTGCCGGAAATCCCTCGTCTGCCGCTACTTGTATCGTTCTTCCTGCCGTTGATCCTGCTGATGTGGTCCTATCCTGGCCGCCCGCTGGTCGCGGCTCATGGCCGCGGTCCCCCGTTCCTCGCGCACTGATTCAATTCCAGTCACTTGTTTCTCGACCGATCCGTTGCCACGCAGACGGCCTGCGCTCGTCGGCTAGCTGCGCGATTGGTGTCGAGGTCATTCTTGCGCGACCTACATGAATCGGGTCGAAAGGGGAACGCATGCGTTGGTCAACCTGCGCCGCGAGAGGCGCCGTTTTGTCTCGATGTGTCATGGGGATGGGCATTGTCTTAGGGGTACTGGGGGCAGGGCCTGGATTTTCGGCGGAGCCCCTGCCAGCGCCCACGGCTGACGCGGAAACGGTACCGGAGGTCGGTATGCCTGAAGTGGTGGTCTCCGCCACGCGCACACCGCAGTCGATTGCGACGATTCCGGGGTCGGTCACCGTCATCACGGAGCAGCAGATTCAGCAACAAAACACGATTTCGCCCACACGAGCGTTAAATGATCTGTTGGGGAAATTGGTGCCGGGCTTCAGCCAGGCGGACCAGAGCACCGCCACGTCGTTTGCACAAACCTTGCGCGGGCGTGACATTCAAGTGTTGGTGGACGGGGTGCCGCAAAACACCAGTCCGATGACGGGTCGCGACCTGTTCACGATCGATCCGAGCGCGATCGAGCGAATCGAGGTGATTCGCGGCGCCACGGCGGTATATGGCAACGGCGCGACAGGCGGGCTTGTCAACATCATCACCAGGAGAGGGACGGACGGCAAGCCAGTCTATACGAGCGATACGAGCCTCAACATCGCGCCGCGCCGCCCGGGGCAGAGCATCGGCGGCACTATCACGCAAGGAGTCTCGGGGAAAAAAGGCCCGATCGACTATGTGGTGACCGGCGCATTCAATCATATTGGCGGGACCTTTGATGCCCAGGGAGATCGGGCGATGCCCAGTCATGGCGGTGGCATCGGGAGTGTGGCGAACTCAAATACCTATAACCTGTTTGCCAAGATCGGCTATCAGTTCAGCGAGGAGCAGCGGTTGCAACTCTCCGTGAACTATCTGCAACACCGCCAGCACTCGGATTTCATCGTGGACGGGGCTGGCTCTTTGGTGTGCCCCACTCCGCAGAGTCCCGGCTGCTTTCGCAGCAAACAGCGGTATCTATCGGGGATGCAGCTGGACGACCAACAGCTTGGGGAGAACGCGAATGTGAATCTGGAGTACACGCACCGGTCGTTATGGGGCAGTCAGATCAAGACGCAGCTGTTTCACATGAATAATTCGACCCGGTATCAGCCATGGGATGCGCGTGCGTTCGGAGGTCCCCTCCAGCAAGGCTCGCAGGATTCGCGTAAATGGGGCGGTCGGTTCTGGGCGACGACGCCGATTCCCCTCTACGGCGATCCTGAGATTCTGTGGGGCGCCGACTACATCGTGGAAAACGGCGGGAGCCGTTCAACGTTCTTCGATAATGCGCAATTCGATGCCAGCGGAGGGCGTATTTTCACGAAAAACGGTGTCGAGCAAACCGGCAAAACCTTGCTTCGGAATATCGGGACGTTCGCGCAGATGCAGTGGCATCCTCATGAGCGATGGCTGCTGCGGGGCGGCGTACGATACGAGGATGTCCGCCTGGAGGCGTCGGATTTTATCAACTTCATCCAGAACACTATTCAGGGGGGGACGGTCGGGTACAGCGCCACGGTGTTCAACGCAGGGACAGTGGTTGATCTCACAAGGGAAATCAACACGTTCTTTAACTACTCCGAAGGCTTTTCGCTGCCGAGCCTGGCCGACTCGTTTGCTTTCCAGCCGTCGGGTAGTTTGGAATCGGTGAAGCCGAAGGCCATTCGCGTGCGGAATTATGAAGTTGGGCTTCGCGGTACGTGGAGCCCTTTGAGCGCCTCCTTGTCGCTATTCCGCAGCACCTCACAATTCGGGGCCGTGTTCAACCTCCTGACGGGGCAACTTCAACAGGTGCCGGAAGTCATCGAAGGCATCGAGGCGGTGGTGGATGCGCGGCCAAGCGATCGCCTGCGAATCGGCGGGACCCTGACCTATCAAAAAGGGAAAGCGGACCTCACGAATGACGGGAATTACACGCCTCTAACTACGGCTCGTATTCCGCCGCTCAAATTGACTGCGTACCTTGAGCACGAGACCGTGCCGGAGTGGCAATGGCGCAATCGCATTCAGATGCTGTACTCCGGAACGCGTAGTCAGTCCCACGAGGCATTTCTGGCGGGACGCGGCGGGGATAGTCTGGCGGTGTCGAGCTATGTGATCGTGGATCTCTACAGCACGATCAAGGCCGGGCCCGGGTATCTGCGGCTCGGGGTCGAGAATCTTCTGAACAAGATGTATTTCCTGCCGCAGGCACAAATCGTCGGAACCGGGATTACGGGTGGGCGAGGCACCGTATTGACAGTCGGTTACAACATGAAGTTCTGATTGCGATCTTCGCCCAAAGATCCTCAATGTCGCTGTTTTTGAGGTGGGAGCGTGGCTGTTTGAAGGAAGCCTCAATGCGATTGCTCGCCCTTCTCTCAACCTCCGCACCTGCCGACCGGCAGGTGCGAGGCCCATCCATCTCCGTGACGGACCGTCGGATGTAGCACCCGTGAGCAACAGGTAGTAGACATGAGGGTGGCAGTTTCGTATGGTAGTGCGTCTGAAACTGTATAGAGTATTTGTGGTGAACGAGTTCCTCCACATCATGTCTCTCCGTGGGCGAACGGGGCGGGCCCCGTCGCTGCTCTTTGTCGTCGCCTGTCTGCTGGTGACCATCCGTGTGGTGGCCGGCTTCGTGTGTCACACGTGCTTCATTGATTTCGAACGGCCGACCTCTCGGAGTTTCCATCTCCACGCAGGGGGGGATCGTGATCCCTGCCATCATGGGCAAGCGGAGGCGAGTCCCCTGACGACCTGGGCCTGCACGGTGACGCAGGACGAAACGGCGTTCATAATTCCGGAGGTTCCACGCCTCCCTCTCGTGGTCTCTGCATTTGTCCCGCTGGTGTTGCTGCTCCTGTCGTATCGCACCCTGTTTGAAATTGCGGCCCACGGCCGCGGTCCTCCCGTGACGTACTCCTGATCACCCGTTTCATCCGTACTGAATAGCCACCATCCCGATGCGGGTCCGAGGGGTATGGAGCCGTGTTGTGGAATACGTCTTCACCCGGCGTCCGTCTGTCGCTCGAAGGGGGACTTCCGTGGGGACCTTGGTATCACTGCCGCGATGCTGCGTCTGCAGGGCACAGGAGTGTCTGTCGCATGCCTGATAGAGCCATCACATCTTCGTCGATTGCGGGGGCATCCGGCGAGCTCGTGCAAGCCGGAGCACGGGACCGTCGCGCGCGAGTGTGGCGAACGTGGTGGGTGCAGGCGCATCTCTATTTGGGCCTGATCGTAGGGGCGCTGCTGGTGGTTTTCGGATTGACGGGCAGTATCCTGGTGTTCTTTCAGGAAATCGACGAGTGGCTGAATCCTGCGTTGCTGACGGTGGACGCGCCTGCAGACGGGCAGAGTAGCTACCGGCCGATAGGTGAGATTTTGGCGGCGGCGGAACGGGCGGCGGCGCCGGGGAGTCGTATCACGCAGGTCTACGGCGCGACGACTCGGGAACGGGTCATGGCTGTCTACATGGAGCAGGCGTCGAAAGCCTGGCAGCGGATTTTTGTCGATCCCTACCGGGCCCGGGTGACGGGGGTACGCAGTTATGGGCCTGACGAGTGGGTGCCCAACTATTTGATGGATGCGATCTTCGCACTGCACTATCAACTGTTCGCCGGGGTGACGGGCGTCACGTTGGCGGCAATCGCGGCCTGGTTGCTGATGTTGTCCTTGGTCACGGGCGTCATCGTCTGGTGGCCGGTGAACGGCCAATGGCGACACGCGTTTGTCATCCGACGGCCGTTCGCCCTGTTCCGGTTGCTGTTCGATCTGCACAAAACGGTGTCGCTGTATCTCTGTCTGGCGATCGGTGCCGTGCTCCTGTCGGGAGCCTATATGAACTGGGCCGAGCCGGTCATCTGGGTCACGCAGATTCTGTCGCCAGCCACCCGTGGCCCTGCGCAATCTGCTCCGTCGACTGATGGGACTGGTGCGCATTCGATCAGTCCGCAACGGGCGGTGGAATTGGCGGCAGCCCGGTATCCCGAGGGCCGGTTGAGCTCCATCGCCATGCCGGACGATGCGACGGGAGTTTATCAGGTCGGCAGGCAGGGGGTGCCGGGGCTCAGTGCGTTTTGGTCGGAGCGGATCGTGAGCCTCGATCAGTACAGCGGCGCGATCCTTGATGTGCGCGCGCCCGATACGAGGCGGAGCGCCGGGGAAACGTTTCTTGATTGGCAATGGCCCCTGCATTCGGGGCAGGCGTTCGGCCTACCCGGCCGCTTGCTGGTCTGTGCGAGCGGCCTGGCTTGCCCGGTGATCTACGCTACCGGGTTTCTCATGTGGTGGCGCAAGCGGCGGGGGCGAGCGCGTCGGTCGCTCGCACCGGCCTCGTAACCCGCGGTGTGGCAGATTGCAGTGCGAATGAAACGAGAAGGAACGGCACGACTCGCTGCCGTTCCGTGGAGGAGGTTCCCGTGTCCAGTCATCAATCATCCGATCGTCCTGAGCCTCGCAAATCCGGCATTCATGATGCCGATTTAGACGGGTTGGCGATTTCTCGTCCCGCGCCTGGTGGGACGCCCTCTTCTGGTGGTCGCCGGTGGCTGTGGCTGACGCTGGCGGTCCTCCTGGCTGTGGCGGGCTTGGCGTGGAGTACGGCCTGGTTTCGACCGGACCAACGAGTTGAAGTGGTTCCGGTGGTGCGCATGCCGTCAGGAAGCGGGGCGGGCCTGGCGGCGACTGGGTATGTGGTCGCGCAGCGGCAGGCGTCGATTGCCTCCAAGGGCACGGGGCGGCTGATCTACTTCGGCGTCAATGTCGGCGATCAGGTGAAGGAGGGGCAACTGATCGCGCGCATCGAGCATGATGATATGGATGCACTCCTGCGGCAAGCCTTGGCCCGGTTGGGGGTGGCGCGGGCGCAATTGGGTGCCGCCAAGCCTGAGCTCGAAGAGGCGACATTGAGTTTCGAGCGGGTGAAGACCCTCCTGGAGAAGTCCTTCGTCACGAAGTCGGAATTCGACATGGCGTCAGCGAGACTTCGCCGCGCGGCTGCGGCGGTCAAGTCGGCCGAGGCGGCGGTGACTGCGGCAGAAGCCGAACGGCAAAACGCCACGGTGCAGCTGGAGAATACGAGCATTCGCGCGCCGTTCGACGGCGTCATCGTGAAGAAATTGGCGGAGATCGGCGAGGTCGTCTCGCCCTTTACCGCCACCGTCCGGTCCGGCGGATCCGTGGTGAACATGGTCGATCCCCTGTCGGTAACGGTGGATGCCGAGGTGTCGGAGGCGATGATTCATCGGGTGCGCCCCGGGCAACCGGTGGAGATTCAGCTCGACTCCGTGCCGGGGCATCGGTACCAGGGTGAGGTGCAGCAGGTCATGCCGATTGCGGACCGCGCCAAGGGAACGGTGCTGACGCGTATTCGATTTCGTGACCTGGATGATCGCGTGCGGCCCGAGTTGAGCGCAAAAGTGACCTTCGGTCCGATGCCGGGGGCTCCTATCGCGCAAGGAGATGACTGGGGGGTGCCCTCTACCGCAGTCGTCACGCGCGATGGGCGGATGGTGGTGCTGGTCGTGCGGGCAGGCCTCGTGGCCGAAGCGGTGGTGGAAGCCGGCACCGCCGTCGCCGGGATCGTCCCGGTGCACGGGCCCCTGTCGCAGACCGATGAAGTGATCGTCGCACCGAACGAGACGCTCCGTTCCGGGAGCTCGGTCTCAGTGGTTCGGCGCGTGCCATGAGCGACGCAGCCATGGTTGATCCGGTCGTCAGTCTCCACAACGTCACGAAGACCTACATCCGGGGCGGCACGGAGGTGTCGGTCATACGAGATTTGTCTTTCGTGATCCCCGCCGGGACGTTTCTCGCGATTATGGGGCCATCGGGGTCGGGGAAAAGCACGTTGTTGAACGTGATGGCCGGCATCGATCGGCCGACGAGCGGGTCGGTGGTGGTGGCCGGGACCAGGCTGGATCACATGTCGGAGGGTGAGATGGCGCGATGGCGGGCACGCCACATCGGCTATGTCTTTCAAACCTACAATCTCATTCCGGTCCTGACGGCGGCGGAGAATGTGGAATTGCCGCTGGCGTTGACGCATCTGACGAGACGCGAGCGTGCCGACCATGTGAAGACCGCGCTGCGCCTGGTCGGATTGGCCGACCGGATGGATCACTACCCGCGGCAACTGTCCGGCGGGCAGGAACAGCGGGTCGGTGTGGCGCGTGCGATCGTCAGCGACCCGACCATGATTTTGGCCGATGAACCAACGGGAAATCTGGATCGAGAATCCGCCGACGACATCCTGACGTTGTTGGCTCGCCTGAATCGGGAACTCGGCAAGACCATCGTGATGGTCACTCACGATCCTCGCGCGGCTGAGCGCGCGCAGATGATCCGGCATTTGGAAAAAGGTCTTCTGGAGATGCCGCCGTGACGCTGCTGCGCTTGATGCTCAGAAATACGGTCAGGCGGCCGGTTCGTCTGGCGCTGACCATCGGCGGTCTGGCCATGGTGGTGCTGGCCTTCGGGTTGCTGCGCCTGACGTTGGATGAATGGCAGAGCGGCGTGAAGGCGGCGGCACACAACCGGTTGATCACCGTCCACGCGATGTCGGACTCCTTGCAGCTGCCGCTGGCGTACAAAGAACGGATCGCGGTGATTCCTGGTGTGCAGCTGGTGCACTACGGAAACGTATTCGGCGTGGAGTACCGCGATGCCAAGGAGTCGTTCGGGTCATTCGCTGAACACATGGGGACCTTCTTTGAGACCTATCCGGAAGTGATCCTGAATGAAAGCGATCGCCTGGCGTTTCTGAAAGATCGGGGAGGATGCCTCATCGGCTGGAAACTCGCGGCCCGATTCGGTTGGAAGGTCGGGGATGTGATCCCTCTCAAGGGAACCACCCATGCCGGGAATTGGGAGCTGGTCGTCCGCGGCATCTTCCACAGCAGCAACCCCGCCATCATGGGGGAGGGCGAACTCTATGTGCATTGGCAGTTCGCCAACGAGCGGTTGAAGACCACGGCGCCAGACCGTGTCGATCAGGTGGGCTGGTACGTGGCCACGACGGCCCCGGGGGTGAGTCCCCGCACGGTGGTCGCGGCCATCGATGCTACATTCGCCAATTCCTTCGCCGAAACCAGAACGGAACGTGAACAGGCGTACATCGCCGGCTGGGTCGCGCGCGCCGGCGCATTGCTCGATGCATTGGATTGGATGTCGGGCGTGATGAACGGGATTGCCGCCCTGGTGTTGGTCAATGCGCTGGCGATGGCGGTACGCGAGCGAACCAGGGAGTATGGCGTCATGAAGACGCTGGGATTTCAGCCGCGACATCTGGTGACGTTGGTCCTGGGGGAGTCGCTGCTCGTCGCGTTGGGTGGCGCGCTTGTCGGGTTGGGGTTGTTGTACCCGGCGGCGCGGCTCTATGCCGCGATGGTCGCGGGCGGGAAAACGGTGGGGACGTACGAAATCACCGCCGAGACCATCTGGTTATGCCTGGGTGCGATGGTCCTGGTCGGCCTGCTGGCGGCTCTCTGGCCTGCGGTACGCCTCAGCCGGATGACCACGTTGGAAGGCTTGCGCCACCGGGGATAACGTCACGAGGTCAGCCGTTGTTGTGGAGCGTATACACTCTGCGGAACCTGTGGGCGCGCCGCGTCACGACGCTGCTGACCCTGTCGGGGTTGGGGCTCGTGGTCTTCGTGTTCGTGGCGATTCTCATGCTGGCGCATGGCCTGGAACAGACGATGGGGAGGACCGGCGATCCCTCCAATGCCATTCTGCTGAGTAAAGGCGCGTTGTCGGAAATCGAGAGCAGCCTGTCGCGGGATCAGACCGGGGTGCTGGCCGCACAGCCGGACGTGGTCACATTGGAGGACCATCAGGTCGCGGCGGTGCGTGAAATTGCCTTGCAGCTCACCTTGCGCAAGCAAGACAGAGGGAGCCTGGCCAGTCTTTCCGTACGCGGATCTTCGCCCGTTGCGTTTGCCGTGCGTCCCCGCGTGCGCATCGTGCGAGGCCGCGCGTGGCAGCCCGGCACCACGGAGGTGATTGTCGGCAGCCAGGTGGCCAGGCAATTTCCAGAAGCCCGGCTGGCTGACACGCTGCGGTTCGGGCGGCGGGAGTGGACCGTGGTGGGCATCTTCGAGGCAGAGGGCAGCGGATTCGACTCGGAGGTGTGGGGAGACGTCGATCAGATGATGACCACGTTCCATCGCACGGCGTTCTCGTCGATGACCCTGCGCCTCGCCGACCCGGATGGACTGCCGGCGTTCAAGGCGAGGATGGAGCGCGATCCCCGGTTTAAGGTCTCGGTGAAGCGCGAACCGGAATACTACGAAGGGAAGGCCGAAGGGTTGGCCCGGCTGATTCGTGTCACCGGGTTGTTCCTGACCGTGGTGTTCAGTGTCGGCGCGATCCTCGGGGCGACGATGACGATGTCCGCCTCCGTGGCGCATCGGACGACCGAGATCGGCACGCTTCGGACGTTAGGCTTTACGCGCAGTCACATTCTGCAAGCCTTCCTGCTCGAATCGGTCCTCTTGGGGCTCACCGGCGGTCTCTTGGGTGTGGCGGGGGCGGCCCTGCTGAATCACGTCACAATTTCGACGCTGAACTGGGATACCGGCGCCGAACTAGCCTTCGGATTTCATCTCACCCCCGGCATGGCCGGTGAGGGCCTGCTGTTCGCCGTATTCATGGGCCTTATCGGCGGGCTGGCTCCCGCGGCCCGCGCCGCACGTATCGAGATCGTGCAGGCGCTCGGAGAGCGGACGGCCTAGGTGTTGCGCAGGCAGATTCCGCACGATCTGTAGCAACCGTAAGCAAGCGTCCGTAGGCAGCCCGCGCAGCGTCTGGTATAAGCGCGCGCAGGAGTCTGTCGCATGTGTCGCCTCGATCGATCCTGGAAAATCTACGTCGTCCTGTTTCTCTTCCTGCCGGTCTGGTGGTGGTTGGGCCTGCCGCCGCTCTGGAGTCCGGTGGACCTGGCCGAGCACTATCTCACGACGCCGGAATGGGAACATTGCAATGAAGTCTGTCCGCATCCGTCTTCTCCCATCGACCCTCCGCAGCCGTCGGCTCTGACGGCCGTCTTCCATGATGCGCCGGTGCCTCATGAGCCGCTCATCGTCCGTCTCCCGCGCGATCAGACCATCCGAAAACCTCCGCCGCCCCTCTTTTGTTCGATCAGTCACAGTCTCCGTGCTCCTCCCTCGCTGACGCTCGCGTAAGCCATTTCTGCGTCCACATGCAGTCATCCGGTCCCTCCGTCGAGGATTTTCCTCGGTAGGAGACCGATGTCCTGTCAGCATTTACGAGGAGTATCATGACGTTATCTTCGCTCACGCCTATTTCGAGAAAGTTCGCGCACGTACGACTCGTGGGTCGGGGCTGTGCATTTACGGCCGTTGCCCTTGGCTTGACTAGCCTGCTCACCGCCTGCATCGGTCCGCATTCCCGACCGGCGCCTGTTCCCCCAAGTCAGGACGTATCGGCTCGACAGGTTGAACGCCCCGCTGAACCCACGGTGGCGGAGCAGGCGACGCAAGAGGGGCCTGCTCCGCCGGCGGCCCCGCCGTTGTCGCTGCCACCGGTCGGCTTGGCCCGCTCGGCGAAGGCACAGGAAGAGGGCGAGGTGCCGGTGGTCGAAGCCAAGCCCGTTCTGGTGACCGCGCAACGCGAGTCGTACGGGGCCGATCGAGCCACGACCGCCACGAAGACCGATACGCCTGTGCACGAAACGCCGGTGAGTATTCAGGTCGTGACCAAGCAGGTGATCGAGGATCAAAAGGCCCCACGTGTGAAAGAGGCGCTGGAAAATGTCAGCGGTGTCCGCACGAATCAAACCCTCGGGTCCGGCACGCGATTCATCATTCGCGGGTTTTCAGACGCCGGCAGGACGTACCGGAACGGCTTGCTGGCCACCTCACCGTCCGAGTTTCTTTCGGAGATCGATACGGCCAACGTGGAAAGCGTGGAGGTGTTGAAAGGACCGGCCGCCATTCTCTACGGACGTATCGAGCCGGGCGGCATGGTCAATGTCGTGACGAAGCGGCCGCTGGAGACCACCTCCGGTGCATTGGAACAGCAAGTGGGGTCCTACGACTTCTATCGTACGCTCTGGGATATGACCGGGACTGTGACCGACGACAAATCTCTCTCTGTCCGGTTTGCCGGAGGCTATCAGCACAGCGGGTCCTTCCGGGATTTTAATTTCACCGACCGGAAGGTGTTCAGCCCTAGCGTCAGCTGGAGACTGACCGATTCCACCAAGTTGACCTTGGATGTGGAAGTGATGCGGCAAGACTATCGTCCTGACTTCGGCGTTCCAGTGCTCGGTAACCGACCGGCGCCGGTGTCGATCAATCGCTCCTTCGGGGATCCGAACACGCCGCTGGCGTTTGTCGACAAAACGCATATCGCATACCAGTTGGACCACAAGTTCAACGACACTTGGTCGTTGACGAACCGGTTCATGACGTCACTTCTAGGCACAGAGGATACCTGGGCCAATCCGACTCCGGCATTCGACAATGCGATTCAGGCGGACGGTCGCACCTTGAATCGGAACATTTTCGGGCAGACAAGTTACGCGCGTGTCTATGCGACCAATCTCGACCTGGTCGGCAAGTTCACGATCGCCGAGACGCAGCACAAGGTGTTGTTTGGAGCGGATTTTACGAAGAGCAAGACCGACTACTGGACGTTCGGCGATTTCAACGATCCCAATCCGGGCCTGGCGATCGACCTATTCAATCCAACCTATGGCATCGCGCCGTCCCTGTTCACGGCTGCGCGCACAATTCGTACCTCCGCCCGAAACTTCAGCGTGTTTCATGACCAGTGGTACGGCGTGTACCTTCAGGATCAAGTGACCCTGTGGAATCGACTGCACCTGCTGGTGGGTGGGCGGTATGACTGGGCGGAAGTCGGGCGCGGGCGGGGAGCAAGTTTTGAGGAAGCCCGCGCCACCGTGGATGAGGTCACCAGAAAGGATACGCGGTTTAATCCGCGTTTCGGCCTGCTGTACGACGTGACGCCCTGGCTCGCGGTCTACGGCAACTTTGTGACCTCCTTCGGGGCCAACAACGGCGTCACTGCGACCAATCAACCCCTTCCGCCGCAAACCGGGAAACAAAAGGAAGTCGGTCTCAAGGCTGATCTCTTGGAGCATCGTCTGAACGCAACGTTGGCGTTCTACCATCTGACGAGAAACAACCTCGTCACGCCGGATCTCGCCAGCGGAGATCCCCTGGCAGTGCTGGCCGTCGGGCAGGAACGGAGTCGAGGGATCGAATTCGACGTGAGCGGCCGAGTGACGGAGGCAGTCAGCGTAATCGGCAGTTATGCCTACACCGATACTCGCGTGACGAAGGACAACTCCGGCCTTGAGGACAAACGGTTGCCGGGCGTGCCGTTGCATTCGGGGAGTCTCTGGGTGAAATACGACTTCGTCGAGCTGGCCGGTCCGGCTAAGGGACTGAGCGTCGGCTTCGGGGCCTATGTGGCCGGGTCGCGGCACGGGGATATTCAAAACACCTTCACGTTGCCGGGTTATGCGCGCTTGGACGGGTTCGCGGCCTACCGTTGGATGTTCGGGTCGACACGCGCCATCGCGCAACTTACGGTCCGGAATCTCCTGAGCCAGCAGTACTACGAGAATGCCGACCAGTTCAGTAATCTGGCGCCGCGCAACGGGGTATACCCGGGAGCGCCGATGACGGTGATCGGGTCGCTCCGCTTGGAATACTAGGGGAGTAAGGAGAGCGGTCAGCCGTGAGGGGTCGTTGTTGCCGGTCCTTCACAGGCGATGGTCGGCGAGGTCCGTCCGGATGGAGAAAAATATGTTTGCGCGCCCTTTCTGGGTTCGTCTGCATCGCTGGGCCGGGTTGATGACGGCGGGATTCTTGATCGTGGTCGGTCTGACCGGCAGCCTGCTGGCCTTTTACCCTGAGCTCGAGCGGCTGGTGCATCCCCACTGGTATCCGGACCGCGACCCCGCCACGTGGATGGGCGCCGGCCTGTTGGCGGAGAAGCTGGAGAGGGCCGAGCCGCGACTGCGCGTCACGCAGGTGTCTCTTCAAGGATTCGACGGCGCGACCTCTGCGTGGGTCGAGCCACGGATCGATCCGGCCACCGGCCAGCCCATTCAACTTGGGTATGATTATGTCGTGTTGGACCCGGCGACAGGTACGGTGCTGGACCGGATGCAATGGGGCTCGCTCCGGAACGGCTGGACCGGCCTCATGTCCTTCGTCTATGCGCTGCACTATTCCTTGGCCTTGGACATGCCGGGTGTTTGGCTGCTGGGCATCTGTGCCTTCATCTGGACGCTGGATTGTTTCGTCGGCTTCTATCTCACGTTTCCTGCGAACCAATCCCGAACCGGCCAGGCGAACAGGCCGGAGCGTGTTGTGCACGTGAGTTGGTGGCAGCGCTGGAAGCCGGCATGGATGATCAAGTGGCCTGCCAGCCCCTATCGGCTGAATTTCGACCTGCATCGAGCGAGCGGTTTGTGGCTGTGGGGTGCGCTGCTGATCTTCGCCTGGTCGAGCGTCTACATGAATCTCTGGGATACGGTCTATACCTGGACCACGCGGGCGTTTTTCGACTACCGCCCGGTGTGGACGGAGTTTCGACCACGGCTTGTTCCGATGGAGCGGCCGGGGTTGAATTGGCTGGACGCGCACACAGCCGGGGAGCGGCTGATGGCGGTGCACGTTGCGCAGGCGGGACTGACGGTGCGCCGGCCGGTTTCCCTGCGACTATATCGCGAATACGGCCTCTATCAGTATCAGGTTGAGACCGACCGTGAAATCGACGATCGCCCTCGCCGCTACACGACCCAGGTTTTTTTTGACGCGGACAGCGGGGCGCTGAAATCGGCGTTGCTGCCCGCGGGCCAATATGCCGGCAATACCGTCAGCAACTGGCTCTATGCTCTGCACATGGCCAATGTGTTCGGGCTTCCCTATCGAATCTTTGTGTGTTTGCTGGGGGTGGTCATCGTGCTGCTCTCCTCGACCGGCGTCTATCTCTGGTGGAAGAAACGACGATCCAGGGCCACGGCCCAGGCGCGACGGGATAGTGCCAGTGTCACTGCCTCCCCCGGACGGGCGTCTGCATGATGAGTGAATGAAACGAATAATTGTGTAGCATCCGTGAGCATCCGTCGGTAGACAAGTTTCTTCGAAGGGCGTAGATGAATATCCAGGAAAGATCGTAGACCCATGAATCGATTGTCCATGAAAACCTCCGCCGCCGTCGTGACCCTCGGGGTCGCTGTGCTGTATCTGGCGTTGGCGCTCGTCGCTCCGGGTTGTTCCTTCGCCCATGCGGCCCCGTCCGGAGATCACCACCAGCATTCCGGGACGGACTCCCATTCCACTCTTTGTTCCTGGGCTTGCCAGGCCACATCCGATGTCGGGCCAGTCGCCCACGCCGACGGCGGGGTTGTCCAGGCTACGCATGTCTCTGCACTTCCTTCTGTGCCTCTGTTCCTTGCCGTTCAGAATCACTCGTCTCTCCATACCCGTGCGCCGCCGGTCTCCGCGAGGGGATAGTTCGGGCGGGGCGCGCGTCGCCTTTTTTCACAGCAGGATTGAGGGTCGGGCTGTTCAGGTTCAAGCCTGGAATGGCATCGCCTCTGCACTGTGAGCCGCCACAATCGGGCGTTCGGCCCGAGCTATTCACTCGAGATGTCTGCGTCCGGGGGTGAATTGCCCTCTCCCTCGGCTAACCGGCGGCGCAGGCGCTTCCCTGTGACCTCCGCTGCCGGTTCCCTAAGTGTTGTTGTGACAGATGTAGGGTCTACGCATGGTGGACCCGGCTGTTCGAGAGGCTCGTCCCCCTCGCACAGTCGGGGAGGGGCGGTGTCGAAGCCGCTCCTTTCCACCGCCAGGTCTGAAGGAGTGAGGGGATGGATCAACCGCTGTTGCGAGTCAAAGAAGCCGCGCAACTCCTTCAAGTGAGCAAGTGGACGATCTATCGTTGGATCGATGAAGGACGGCTGGAGGCGACGAAGATCGGCGGGGGCAGTCTCCGTATTTTTCGTCGTTCTGTGTCGGCTCTGGTCGAGAGCAATCGAACCGATTCCCGTCCCGGTGACTTCGCGCCGCAGTTGAAAATCGTGCCGCTGAGCGGGCGCCGGGCGAGCAAGCGATAACCGTGTCAAGACGGATCCTGAGGTTGTGCACCCTTCTTCAGGATCTGCCTCCCCGGGGTGAGTGGGACGGCCTCCCCCTCCACCCCGGCCCCTCGGGGGCGGATTGCGAGATGTGCATGGAGTGCCAGGCATGATGCAGAGAGGAGAAGTGTCTATGGTCAGGATGATCTGCGCGATGGCGGTGTTGGTGAGCCTGAGTTGGGTTGGTGGTTTGGCAGGAGCGGTGGCTCACGCTGCCCCTCCGAAGGACGGCGAGGTGGCGCTGCCGGCCGACTACGCCAATTGGCCGAAATTTTTGAGCGGGGTACAACGGGAAGATACGAAGCAGGTGCGGGAGTTGTATGTGAATCCAGGCGGCGCCAAGGCCTGCCCGTCGGGCGTGTTTCCTCACGGTACCCGGCTGGTGATGGAATTGTATAAGGCGAAAACTGAGGGTGAAACGGTAGTAAAAGGCGCGGATGGGAAGTTGATCAAGGGCGATCTGGCGAAAGTCTTTGTCATGGAAAAAAACGAGGGGTGGGGGCAGGACGTGCCGGACAACTTGAAGAACGGCAACTGGGTGTTCGGGGCCTATGGCCCTGACGGCAAAGCGCTGGCCGAAGACTTCACGAAATGCCGGGCCTGCCACGCGCCCCTAGCGCAGAAAGACTTTGTGCATCGGGTGGATGAATTCTGTGCTCAAAGCCAGAAGGCGCACTAGCCTGTGGCCTCGACGAGACGGGATGTAAACATATGGGGCCTGTGTGCGGGTCTTGACCTACCTCCTCGCAGGATTCCCATCGGGAGGCGGGGAGTGGCCGCCTCCCATTATGAGACAGCGGTACATCGGTTCCCTCAGATCCTGGGGTTGTGCACCCTTCTTCAGGATCTGCCTCACCGGGGTGAACGGGATGGCCTCCCCCTTCACCCCGGCCCCTCGGGGGACCGCGAGCGTGGCGATGTCGCACTGACGCGGCATGACGGCATGCACGACATCAATCAGCGTGTGGAGGAGCTCGATTCATGGGTGATCGCATGACGCAGCGGTGGTATCGAATGGGGTTCATCAGCCTGCTCGCGCTGGTGGTATGCAGCGGCGCGACCGGGACAGGCGCCATGGAAGTGGATGGCTGGACGCAACGCTTCGAGGAGGGCGTGAAGGCCCGGGAAGCGGCACATTATGCGGAGGCCGAACCGCTCCTGGCGCAGGCCTTGCGGGACGCGGAGCAGAGTGGCGCCACGGACGCTCGCGTGGCCCTGGCCGCAAACCATCTGGGGTTGCTCTATCACGATCAGGGACGGCTCACCGAAGCCGAATCCTTCTACCTTCGCGCACTCGAGATTTGGGAGGCGCAACTGGGTCCCGAGCACGAAGACGTCGCCGCGGCGTTGAACAATCTGGCCGAAATCGCCCATGCCAAAGGCGAGTGGACTGCGGCAGAGTCGTTGTATGAGCGGGTGCTGAAGATCGAGCGCAAGACGTTGGGTCCGGCGCATCCTGATGTGGCGATCAGCCTGAACAACCTGGCCGAGCTCTACCGCAAGCAGGAGCGGGAGACGGCAGCCGAATCGACCTACCGGCTGGCGCTCACGCTGATGGAGCAGGCGCATGGGCCCGAACATTTCGACTTAGGGCCGGTCCTGAACAACCTGGCGGCCTTGTACAAACACCGCGGACTGTATGCGTGGGCCGAACCGTTTTATGAACGGGCCTTGAAGGTCCGCCGGCTGCGCTTCGGCCGCGAACACCCGGCCGTGGTGATGAGTCTCAATAACATCGCCTGCCTGTACCAAGCCGAAGGACTGTATGCCGCGGCACAACACGCTTTCGACGAGGCCTTGATGCTCGCGGAACGGGTGTCCGGCCCGCAGAGCGCGCTGGCCGGGACGATTGTCGGGAATATGGCGTTCCTTGCCGATCAGCAGGGACTGATGGCTCAGGCGCAACTTCTCTATCAGCGTGCGCTGGTCATTCAGCAACAGCAGCTCGGGTTGCATCATCCCACGGTGGGACTGTTGGTGGAGCGGTACGCGGTGGTGCTCGAGACTATTGGACAGCCGGTGGAGGCCGGATTATTTGCGGCCCGCGCCGCATCAATTCGCGCACGGTCTCAGTCGAGGGCTGCGAAGCAGAGTGCGCCCCCGCGCCTTGAGACGACCGTCGGAGAAGTCAGCCCCTAACCTGTGTCACGATCAGAAAGGAAGGTGGTCCATGCCGGTCAGTCACGCGGTGGCATCTCCTCAACGACCCACGATCGCCGGAAGCCCTCAGGCGCAGACCGGATTGAATGTGGCCGTCGTACGGTTGTTGGCGCTGGCGTTGGATATCAGCGGAGGATGGTCGCCGGCTCCGCCCGCGACCGGGCTGCTGATTCCTCTCGGCTATGGGGCTTGGCCGCATCTGACGTCGGTGGTGACGTCGCAGACCGGGTCGACGCAACTCCGCTTTTATGTGTGCCCCAAAGCGCTGCTCACGGCGGACGATCGGTCGTTTCCCGTGGGCACCGTGTTCGTGGTGGAATCCGAACCCTGTCCGGTAGGAATCGGCGCGCAGGGATCTCGTCCTGCGGTGTTTGTCATGGAAAAATGCGCGGGGATGATGGTGGATGGGGGCGGGGTGAAACAGTCTGAATCGTGGGTCTATGCCAGTTGGGATTCCGGCGGCCACTCCGCAGCAGCGGATCCTGGACGGTGCGGGATCTGTCGTTTGCCGTGGCTCACGCCGGCGCAGGTCTGATGATCGGTGGACGGAGCTCGTCGGTTGGACTGCGCTGACCACGCAGTGAGCTCCGATGAGGGAAGCGTACGCCCATACGCTTCCCTCTCCCACCTTCTTCCTTCCGGTTCACTCCCCGTACCCCCCTCACTCAACACCGGCGCAAAAATGCTGTAGAATGCAAACCAACAGCTCACCGTGTCACTATTTCACAGGAGGAATGCGTATGACAGGATTACGTGCAGGAGTGATGGTTGCGTCGTTGTGTGCGTTTGTGGCGGTCGGGCCGGCGCAGTTGGCGTTAGCCGACAGCGGCGGGCATGTGAAAGAGACGATCAAGCACGCCAAGGAAGGCGTGGAGCATGAGAAGGAAGCGATCAAGCACTTGGAGGAAGCGGTCAAGGGGAGTAACGATCCGCATGCCAAGGAAGCGTTAGAGCATGCGAAGGAAGCCGTCAAGCATGCCGAGGAATCCCTGGCGCATGCGGAGCAGGCGTCGAGCAAAAAGGGCAAAGGAAAGAGCAAGTAATCCCACGATGACGCCACGGCGGGAAGGGGAAAGCATCCCGCTTCCCCCGTGGCGTGCCGCCAGAGTCGTGGCGGTGTCGATGGTCGGCCTCTCGCATACCGTCCCTACCGGGTTTCCCGAATCGCCACAATCCTGTATAACCATCTTGCCGATGGCAGGCCGGAAACGATACTGTAGCATTGGTAAGCATCCATGAGCGCGCGTCTGTAGACGACCGGGTGTCTCGGGGCTATAAATCCTCACCCTAGGGAGGAAGCCCCATGCGAATTGTCTTCATGGCCCTGATCCAGTTTCTGATGCTGGCCGGCGGAACAGCGGGTTGGGGAGCCGACGATTCGCTGGAGCGGCTGTTGCGAGCCCAGGCCTTCAACAGGGAGTTCGAAGGGTTTGATTCGTATTACGTCAAGATTGAAGCGGATCAGCCGCAGCCCGACGGATCGCATGAAGTGTTGGCCGTGGCCAGCGGCAAATTTTCAGACAATACGAAGCGCATGAAAGTGTTATTTCTCATCGTGGATGGTCTCATTGTCGGCGGTCAGGTACTGGAAGGCACGGGTCTTCCTCCGTGCCTGGCGCCGGAGCATCGTTCGTCTTCATCCCTTTAACCTGACAGGAGGTTGTGTATGTTGAGCAGGAGTGCAGTCTTGTTTTTGGGTGCCTTGAGTCTGTTGTCGAGTGCAACCGGAGCCTGGGCGTTGCAGGCCGGCGGCGTCGAGGTGGGTGACCTCGAGACCGGTTCGGTGGTGGGCCAGGCGTTCAAGTCGCTGGAAGTGGATGCGCAGTTGTTCGCGGTCGAAGTGGGCACGCTGAAGGCGTGGTATCCACCGACCACCGTGATCGATTTCAAAGTCCGCCCCGGCCGCCCGGTCTTGTTGAAGGTGACGAATAACACCTCCACGGACCGTGGCTTCCAGATGACGGATCCGGTGAACGCCGCGTCCCCGTTCGTGCTCAAGGCAGAAGTGGTGCTCAAGCCAGGAGAGACGAAGTATATCGGTATTCCGACCAGCGATTTGTTCAACGCCACCCAGGGCAACACCTTGGCCTATCGGGATCAGTTGAACCCGAAGCAGCCCGGCGGCCAGTTGATCATGATTAAGTAAGCACCGAGTCGATTCGGTTGTTGCAACGCCCCGTTCATCTCCGGATGAACGGGGCGTTGTCGTTGAGAGCCGATACGGCAGACAGACCGGGGGCCTCTCGCTCATCGAGCAGGAGCGGCACGAAAGCGACGCGAGTCGAACATGTTCTCGGAAATGCTACCAGTAGTAAGGAACGCGCCCGTAGGGTCCCCAATAGGGATGCCAGAAGGGGCTGTAATAGGGATAGGGACGATATCGAGGGAGGTTCGAGTCCTGAGAAGGAATCCACGTGCGAAAGGTTTTGATCTCAAGCACCGGATAGGTGTAGTCGGTCTCATCCAGCGGCTGCGTGACCGAGCCGGTCATCTGGCCGGTGATGGTGAGAAAGGTGCCCTGCGGCACGGTGGCCGGGTCCAGGAATTCCCGTTGGATCGCAATAAAACGTCCCTGCGATTTCGTGAGGTCCAGCGACGGTTGCTGGGACTCATTGAGCGGCAACTGGAGCACTTCGAGGCGGGTTCCGTCTTTCAGGCGCCGGGCCGAGAGCACTTGCCCGCCCAGCACCAGGGTCTGGCCTTTGAACGAGTCCGGCGCGGCTTTGATCTGCGAAAACTGCGGGGTCGTCGCGGCGGTGTCTTCGGCCTCGCGCTGGTCGGCGGAGGTCGCGCAGGCTGTCAGGAGTGCGGCCATCCAGAAAATACCGAGGCCCTGTAGAAGTTTGCCCCGCATCGTTGGCATTATAACAGACGCATAAGCGTGCGAGCATTGTTTATAATGCCGACGAGCCTATGGAAACGGTCCATGTCTGAAAAAGGAGTGCAGCGTATGGTGATGCGTCGTGTGTGGCACAGTGGTTTCTTCGTGGGGATGTTGATGATGGCGCTGGCGGGGTTCGCGGGAACGGCGCAAGCGGCGAAGCCTGAACTCAAGGGCAACTTTCAGGTGTTGAGCGAGGAAAAGTCGACGCACAAACCCGGCAAGGTTCAATTGGTGGAGTTCGCCGATTTCTATTGCCCGCATTGCCACCGGTTCGACGGGGAAGGGCTGATGATCCTCGAGAAGGAATTCGGCAATAAAATCGAAGCCGTCATGGTGGGGTATCCCGTCATTCCCGGCAAGTTGCCGACGGCCTTCGATATGTATGAGCAGGCCAAGAGCATGGGCAAGGGCAATGAGATGAAGCGGGCGCTGTTCCGGACCATTCACAAGGACAAGGTCGGCATCATCGACAAGGCGATTCGTGAAGTCCTGATTCGCGAGGTCGGACTGAATCCTGCGGCATTCGAGGAAGGCCTGGCCAGCGCCAAACCCGCGAAGGCGTTCGAAGACGGGCGGAAATGGGGCGATCGCATCAAGATCCAGCAGACGCCGACGGTGTTGCTCGACGGCAACATCAAGGTGGAGCAAATCGATCCGGAGAATTTGAAGCTGATCATCCAAAGCATCCTCGATGGAGACAGCAAAAAGTAGCCGTCGTCTCTCGTGAGGTGTGAAGCATCCATCGTCCCGAGCGAGAGAGGAACGACGAGATACGAGGTGCGAGCGCATGGCACGTGATCCTGTCTGTGGCATGACGGTGGAGCCGGAAACGGCGGCGGGGCAGGCAGAATACGAGGGCGAGATCTCGTATTTCTGCAGCCTCTCGTGCCGTGACCGGTTTCAAGCCGCGCCGGCTCAGTACATCAAGAAGGCCGCCCCTGCGGGGACCGCCGCTCAGCAGACCACCCGCCGTTCACTGCCGATGATGCAGATGATGCCTGCTCAAGACGCGGCCACGGGCGGCGAACGGGATCCGGTCTGCGGGATGATGGTTCAGCCGGCCACGGCGGCTGGCTCTCATACCCATGAGCAGAAGACGTATTACTTCTGTTGCCAGGGCTGTCTTGAAAAGTTCAGGGCTGATCCGGCCCGGTATCTTGCTCCTGTCGCCGCGCCTGCATCGACACCACCCCGTCAGTTCGGAGGAAAGGCCTTACCCATGTTGGGAGCCTCGTCCCCCGGTTCATCGGCGGCGGCTGTCATCGACCCGGTCTGCGGCATGACCGTGGACCCGGCAACGGCGGCCGGGTCATTTGCGCACCAAGGCACCACCTACTTCTTCTGTTGCCAAGGGTGTCTCACTAAGTTCCGCGCCGATCCCGCACGCTATTTATCGCCGGGCTCCGTCAAAGAGACCATGTCCTCAATTCCGGCCCCTCCCGGAACCAAGTATGTCTGCCCCATGTGTCCGGAAGTGTTGGAGGACAAGCCGGTCCCCTGCCCGAAATGCGGCATGGCTTTGGACCCGGATACGGTGCAACCCCTGCCGACCAAGACGGAATATGTCTGCCCCATGCATCAGGAGATCGTCCAGGCGGAGCCGGGGGCCTGCCCGAAGTGTGGAATGGCGCTGGAGCCACGGACGGTCAGCGTTGAGGAGGAACTGAATCCCGAGTTGCTCGATATGGTCCGGCGGTTCTGGGTCGCCCTCGTGCCCGCGGCGGTCGTGTTTCTCCTGGCCATGTCGCACATGCTTCCGGGTCATCCTGTACAACATCTTCTGTCGGAGACCCAGTCGGCCTGGGCGCAGTTCATCCTCAGCACACCGGTGGTGCTGTGGGCCGGATGGCCGTTTTTTCAGCGCGGCTGGATGTCCATCGTTCACCGCAGTCCGAACATGTTTACGCTGATCGCCATCGGCACCGGCACAGCCTATCTCTATAGCGTGATGGCCACCTTGTTTCCCTCCTGGATCCCGCCATCCTTCCACATCGAGAGCGGGGCGGTGCCGGTGTATTTCGAAGCGGCGGCGGTGATCACGGTCTTGGTCCTCCTGGGGCAGGTGTTGGAGCTGCGGGCCAGGAGTCGCACGACCGGCGCGATCAGGGCGCTGCTCGGCTTGGCGCCGAAGACCGCCCGCCGGATTGAGGATGATGGCCGTGAAGCGGATGTGCCACTGGACCAGGTGCACGTTGGCCATCGGCTGCGGGTGCGTCCAGGAGAACGGGTGCCGGTCGACGGCGTGATTCTGGAAGGTTCGACCTCGATCGACGAATCCATGATTACCGGCGAATCCATCCCTGTCGAAAAGTTTGCCGGAGAGCGGGTCACCGGCGGTACCATCAACGGATCGGGCGGCGTGGTGATGCGGGCGGATCGGGTGGGCGCAGATACGCTGTTGTCTCATATCGTCCAGATGGTGGCCGAAGCCCAGCGCAGTCGGGCACCGATCCAGCGGACAGCTGACGTGGTGGCCGGATATTTTGTCCCGGTCGTCGTCGGCGTGGCGATCATCACCGGTCTGTTGTGGGCCTGGCTGGGACCGGAGCCGCGGCTTGCCTACGCCCTGTTGAATGCCGTCGCGGTGTTGATTATCGCCTGTCCCTGCGCGCTGGGGCTGGCGACCCCCATGTCCATCATGGTGGGGACCGGGCGCGGGGCGTCGGCCGGCGTGTTGTTCAAAAAGGCCGAGGCGCTCGAGACGATCGAAAAAATCACCACGCTCGTGTTCGACAAAACGGGCACGCTCACCGAAGGCAAGCCGAAGTTACGGGTAGTGAGTGCCATGCCGCCCTGGTCGGAAACGGATCTGTTGCGACTGGCCGCATCGGTCGAGCGGGGGAGCGAGCATCCGGTGGCCAATGCGATTGTCGGGGGGGCTGAAGCGCGCGGACTGACGTTGGAGCCGGCGACCGGATTCACGTCGAAAGCAGGGAAGGGCGTCATGGCCACCGTCGGGACGAAGCGAGTCGCGGTGGGCACCATCGACTGGTTGCGGGATCTCAAGGTTAGCAATGAACCCGCGCTGGCCGCTTTAGAGGCCAATGCCGAGCTGATGCGGCAGACAGGGCAAACCGTGATGTTGGTGGCGGCGGATGGTCAGGCGATCGGACTGCTGGGCGTGGCCGACCCGGTGAAGAGTTCCACGCCGGAGGCCCTTCGCCTGTTGCGACAGGAAGGGATTCGCCTGGTGATGGTGACCGGCGACCATGCCGTCACGGCGCAGGCGGTGGCGAAGGAACTGGGATTGGATGAGGTCCGGGCCGGCGTCAAACCGGACGACAAGAGCCGGATCGTGCAAGAGTTTCAGGGGCAGGGTCAGGTCGTGGCGATGGCCGGTGACGGCATCAACGATGCGCCGGCTCTGGCGCAGGCGGACGTCGGGATCGCTATGGGGACTGGTACGGACGTGGCGATGGAACATGCCGGGGTGACTCTCGTGAAAGGGGATTTGCGCGGAATCGTCCGGGCCTACCGATTGAGTAAGGCGACGATGCGGAACATCCGGCAGAATCTCTTCTTCGCCTTTGTGTACAATAGTATTGGTGTGCCGGTTGCAGCCGGGCTGTTGTATCCGATATTCGGGCTCCTCCTCAGTCCCATGATTGCCAGTGCCGCGATGACATTGAGTTCGCTGTCCGTGATTTCAAACGCCTTACGTCTCCGGCAGACCGATTTATGAGTTCTGCGTGTGCGGGCTGATGGCGCGTGATAGGCTTGCGCCTGGCAGGATTCGGAACACGTCCGCCAGCGGCGTTCTCGCGTCACTCCGGGGCTTACCGTACAGCCAGGGTACGATTCACCCCTTCGCTTGCTGCGGCCTTGCTGGACGGCCTTTTCCCGTATCCTGCGGTGTATTGTGGTGCAACGTCGTTCGAGGCGTAGCTCAAGTCAGTAGGCAACACGTTCGTATCTCCATAGGCTGCTGAGGATCTTTCGCACCATGCCGTTACATCGATCACAGCCGGGCCTGCTGGCTCTGGGAATCGTAGGCGCGCTGCTGGGCTGCTGGCCGGAAGGGACTGTTTCGGCTGCGGATCTGCTTGCGCCGCGACTCTCAAAGGTCAGTACGAACGGCGATTTGCAGGCACAGGTGCGCGCCACCGCCGCCAAGGTCCTTCCGGCCGTGGTGAGTATTGCCTCGACCGTCATGGTGCACGACCAGGGTTTCAGCGATGAAGGCCTGCCGTTCGGCATGTTTAAGGATGTGCCGCCCCGCCGTCAGTACGGGCAGGGATCCGGTGTGATTGTCTCGCCGGACGGCTACATCATCACGAATAACCACGTGGTGGCCGATGCGGTGGACGTGGAAGTGATCCTGGCCGACCGGCGGCAGTTCAAAGGCCGGGTCGTGGCAACCGATCCGAAGACGGATGTGGCCGTCGTGAAAATCAATGCCACCGGACTCCCTACTGCGGCCTGGGGCGACTCCAGCGCGCTCGCCGTCGGCGATTTTGTCCTGGCGATCGGAAACCCTCTCGGTCTGAGCCGCACGGTGACCTTCGGCATCGTCAGCGCCGTCGGGCGTGCAGACGTGGGAGTTGCCGATGTGGAAGATTTCATTCAGACCGATGCACCGATCAATCCGGGCAATTCGGGTGGCGCGCTGGTGAACACGAATGGAGAATTGGTCGGGATCAACACGGCGATTGCCAGCCCCACAGGAGGAAGCGTCGGCGTGGGCTTTGCGATTCCCAGCAACATGGCCAGAACCGCCATGCAGAGCCTCATCAAGACGGGCCGCGTGGTGCGAGGATTTCTGGGCGCCTCGACTCAGGATGTGACGCCCTTGCTGGCCAAGATTTTTCACCTGCCGGACGTGAAGGGGTCGATCATTACCGACCTGCAGGCCAAGGGCTCCGCCGAACGCGCCGGGTTGAAGCGCGGCGACGTGGTGGTGCGGTTTGACGGGCGCGATGTCATGGATAGCGGCCATCTGCGCAATCTCATGGCGGCGGCGGCCATCGGCAGCAAACACCGGGTCGAGCTGCTGCGGGACGCCCGCTTGATGCAGGCGGAGTTGACGGTGCAGGAAGCGCCTCGCGAGCGGCAGCGAAAAGCGCAGACTGCCGAGACGGCTGGTCCCACCGCGCATCCATTGTCAGGCGTGATCGTCGATGAGATCACGCCCGCGTTGGCGCGCCAGATGGATCTCCCTGCTAACACCGGCCTGGTGGTGACGGATATCGAAGACGGCAGCCTGGCGGAAGTGTCGGGACTGCAGCCCGGTGATCTGCTCCTGGAACTTAATCGACAGCCCATTCCCAACTTCAGCACCTTTCAACGGCTCGCCGAGCCGCTTCGTTCTACGGATCTTGCCCTCCTGCTCATCAACAGGCAGGGGAGCCTGCTCTATATCCCGATCCAGACTGAATAGTCAGTTCCTGACCCTACCGCTCTGGTTGCTGGTGCCTGCGGTGTTCGACTCTGCCTTCTGCCCCTCCGTCCGGTGTGTAAGAATTTCTAAAGAAATTGAATTTCTGAACAGCTGCGACATACTGAAGTCGTGTCGAGCCGATTTCGCCGGCACGGTATATGAAGAGGTGAATCGTGTGGTCGATGAGAGCGGTGAGTTGTCTTGTGGCGTTGTGGTTGTGTTCGGCCTGTTCGCCGGAGCCGGATCAAGCCCCGTCGTATCTTGTCGGGGTGTGGGAAACGCATTCCGAAGGATATACCGACCAACACATGTTTATCGATCAGGGCCGGATCGGCTTTGGCACCAGCGCTCTGGCAGCGGACGGCTATGTGATTACGAAAATCGACGAAAGCCATGAGGCAGGCAAGACGCTGTTTGTCGTCTCGTACCAGGATGCCGAACAGGCCAAATTTCAGCTGGCCTTTTTCTATGATCCCGCCGACGGGGGACGGATCACCTTCAAGAACCAGGATCATTTGACATGGACAAAACGGGTGGCCACCACATGAGCCGGCCACGCTTCAGACGGCATTTCTTGTGGGATACGGTCCAGCCGCGATTCCTGGGCTTGAGCCTCTGTTATGTCCTGGTCGTCATCGCCGCAGTGTCCGTCGCGCTGTTTCTGCCGTTGATGCTGCAATTGGATCACCTCTCGCTGTCGTCGGCTGAGGCACAGCGAGTGGCCGATCAGTTCGAGTTGCTGCACAGCCGGTTCTGGCCGGCGGTGGCGGTGGTGTCGTTGCTGCTGATCGTGCACGGCGTATTTTTTACGCATCGGATCGCAGGTCCGCTCTATCGCTTCCGGCGGATTTTCCAGTCCGTGGCGAGCGGGGACCTGACGGTGCGCACCTCGATTCGCAAGAGCGACTATCTGCACGTCGAAGCCCAGTGCCTGGGGGACATGGTCAGCGCGTTGCGGGAGAAAATTGGCCGGATGGAGGCGCACCATGCGGACATGGCTCCGCAACTCGAACGTTTGAAGGCCGCGGCTGCTCGGGGAGCGCTGCGCGAGGTGGAGCAGGAAGCCGATCGCTTGCGCACCACCGTCGAACAGCTGGCGCAGGCGATGGAGCCCTTCCAGACCAAGACTAAACCGGTTGAACCGCGCCCCGCGCCATTGCCCACCGCCGCAGGATTTTAGGTTCGTCATGGCTCACGTGTCGTTCGATCGTCGCCAGCAGGGATTCACGATCATTGAGCTGGCCATTGTGATGGTGATTGTCGGCGCCCTGGCCGGGTTGGCCATACCGACCTACATCGGGTATTTGGATAAGGCCAGGATCGCCCGCTGTATCGCGGAGATCCGGTACATCTCCCGCGCGGTCGATTCCTACAAAGCGGCCTACGACGTCTTTCCAAACACATTGGCCGAAGCGGGAGCAGGCGACATCGTCGATCCCTGGGGCAATCTATACGAATATCTGAATATCGAGGCGCTGAGCTTACCGGGCAATGGCGGGGGAAACGGGAATGCGGGCGGGAATGGCAATGGCGGAGGAAACGGGAACGGCTCCGGCGGAAACAGTGGTGGTGGCGCCGGTTCCAGTTCCAGTGGGACATCAAGCCCGACCACTACGCCCGGCAACAACGGGAATGGCGGCAGCGGGGGAAACGGCGGAGGTGGTGGAAACAACGGCGCTTGGCAGTGGATTCTACCAGACGAGGCCTACGCCGGCGGGAATGCCAATGGCAACGGCAACGGCGGGGGCAATGCCAGCAAGGGCAAACCTCGAAAAGAACGATTTCTGCACCCGATCAATTCCGACTACGATCTGTACAGCATGGGCAAAGATGGGGAAAGTGTCGAGCCACTGACGGCCAAGAAAAGCCATGACGATGTCATTCGCGCCAACGACGGCAGCTTTGTCGGCTTAGCCACGGAATTTTAGCCGGACGAGGCCTTGTGCAGATCGAATACACCTTTCTCCGCAGTCGTGTGGCCCGCCGCGTATTTGTCCTGTTCATCCTCTGTGCCCTGTTGCCGGTTGGCGCATTGAGTCTGGTGTCGCTCGCTGACGTAAGAAGTCAGCTCACGCAGCAGGCGGAACGGCGCGTGCGGCAGGAAAGCAAAGCTATGGGCATGGCCGTCTACCAACGGCTACTGCTGCTGGAAGCGGAACTACTGTCGACTATCGCACAACAGCGGGCGAGTGTGACGGCCCAATCCGGAGAGGTACCAGCACAGGCGCCGCCAAGTCTTCCGGGGTTTGTCGGAATGGCGTCCGTGTCCGAAGCCGGCGAGTCACAGGTCTTTCTCGGCGAGTTGCACTCTCTCCCGGTGTTCACCCCGGCACAACGAACGTTGCTTCATCAGCAGAAGACCCTGCTGACCGTCGAGCCGGCGGGGGCGGGGCCGTCCCGGTTTTTCTTCTCCAGGCTATCGGGTCTTGAGGGGCGAGTGGTTGTGGCGGAACTCAATCACGACTACTTGTGGGATTTGGGCGGCAGCATGACGTTGCCAGCCGATACCTCGATGTGTGTCTTCGGCCAGGCTGGAGCGGTGTTGTTTTGCAGTCAGGCCGTGCCGGCAACTTTGACGCAACAGTGGTCTGCCCAAAGCGGAGGGAACTCCGGACTGTTTGAGTGGCGAGACGAGCAGGAGGTGTACCTGGCCGGTTCCTGGGCGATCCCGCTGCGGTTTGGATTTTCGACGGCGCCCTGGACGGTGGTGCTGAGCGAACCCCGGAGTTTGGTGCTGAGGCCGGCGAAGGATTTTTACTATCAGTTCCCCTTGTTTGTCGTCGTCGCAGTGTGTGCTGCAGCGCTGCTCAGTGTGATTCAGATTCGAAAGTTCATGGTGCCGCTGGAGCAGTTGGCCGAGGGAACTAAGCGCATTGCGGCAAGGAATTTCTCGAAGCCGGTCCTGGTTCAGAGTGGGGATGAGTTTGAGGAACTGGCCGTCTCGTTCAATGCCATGGCGAGCCGCCTGAATCAGCAGTTCACCCAGCTGGCCACGATTCATGAAATCGATCGTTCGGTGTTGTCGGTGCTGGATCCCAGTCGCATCGTCGATACCGTCCTGGTTCGATTACGTGAGGTGTCGCCGTGCGAGGGGATTGCGGTGTTGCTGATGGATTCGTCCGACCCGGCGCGTGGCTGGCTCTATGCCAGGTCAGGGGCAAAGAACAAGCCGACGACGATGACCGGCGTGCCTGTGAGTGACGATGAGCGCCGGATGCTGGCCTCGCACGAAGGCGGCACCGCGCTGATCGACGGGGAATCAGCCGGTGTGTTCGCCACCCTCTGCGGACCGGGGGCAGGTGCCCTCATGGTGCTGCCGTTGTTTCGATCGCGCGATCTGCTGGGGGCGATTGCCCTGAGTTACCGGCAGGCTCCGGAGATGGACGCCGAACAGAGAGCGCAATTGCGTCAGCTGGCCGATCAGGTGGCGGTAGCACTCAGCAACGCCTCGGACCTGGCCGAGCGGAAGCGTGCCGAAACGTCGCTGCGTGAGAGCCATGCGCGTCTCGAACAAGCCATGACCGACCTCCAGACTGCGCAGCAGCAGATGGTGCAACAGGAACGACTCCGCGCCTTAGGCCAAATGGCGAGCGGCATCGCGCACGATTTCAATAATACGCTGTCGCCCATTATGGGGTTCAGCGAACTGTTGCTCATTGCGCCGCAGATGTCCGCCGATCCGGCGCAACTGAAGGAATATCTGCAGACCATCAATATGGCGGCTAAAGACGCCGCCAAGGTTGTGAGCCGTTTGCGTGAATTTTACCGGCCCCGCCTCGACGCGGACCTGGCCGGCATCGTGGATCTGAATCAGCTGGTCGAACAGAGCGTGAAGCTCAGCCAGCCGAAATGGAAAGATCAGGCCTTGGGCAACGGTGTGGCCATTGAGATCAAGACGGAATTGGCCTCGGTCCCTGCCGTCGCCGGACACGAATCGGAGTTACGGGAGGTGCTGACTAATCTAGTCTTCAACGCCGTGGATGCCATGCCGAAAAGCGGCTCGATCACGCTACGGACGAAGGCGGACGGCGACCATGTGCGCCTCGAAGTCAGCGATACGGGCACGGGGATGACCGAAGACGTGCGCCAGCGTTGTCTCGAGCCGTTTTTCTCCACTAAGGGCGAAAAAGGTTCCGGGCTCGGGTTGGCGATGGTCTATGGGATCATCAAACGACTGCGCGGCACGATTGAGATCACCAGTGCGGTCGGCGTCGGGACGACGTTCAGCATTCGCCTGCCGGTTCAGGCGGAGCAAGAGGCTGGTACACAGCATGAAGGCCAGAGTTTGGCTGGTGTGCGGCTGCACATCCTGGTGGTCGATGATGATCCGCTGGTGGGGCGTGTGACCGGGGAATATCTGCGGGTGGCCGGTCATCAGGTGGAGGTGGTCACCAGCGCGGCCGAAGCGGTGAAGCGGTTCAACCCCGAGCGGGTCGATCTGGTCGTGACCGATCACGGCATGCCGCACATGACCGGGCGCCAGTTGGCCAAGGTCATTAAGCAGGTGTCGGCGGAGACGCCGGTGGTGCTGCTGACCGGCGGCGACGAGATGGAGGCTGAGGAGACCGCGTCGTCGTCCGTTGATGCCGAGCTGAGCAAGCCCCTGACCATGGCGGCGCTCCAGCGGACGTTGTCGACGCTCACATTTCCCGGCGCACGTCGTGCAGAGAGCGGAAAAGAAATTGGCGATGCCGCCTGACGGTGGTACTCTCGAGCGTAGGAATCTGCGGGTACAGGAGTGGCGCGAGCGATGCAAGACCTTGATCTGAGCACCATCAAGCTTCTTTTGGTGGATGACGAAGCCCATTGCACCAAATTGATGGAGGCCTTCCTCCGGCAGGCCGGCTATAGCCGCATCACGATGACCAATGATCCTCGTCAGGCGCTGGAGCTGTTTCAGCAGGTGAAGCCGGATCTCGTCGCGCTCGATATGCGCATGCCGCACATGGACGGGTTTGAAGTCATGCGGCAGTTGAGACAGGTCATTCCCGCTGACGACTATGTGCCGATTCTGATCGTCACGGGTGAGTTGGATGCGCCGACGAAACACAAGGCGCTCGCCGAAGGGGCCAACGATTTCATCAATAAACCGGTCGATGCGACAGAAGTGGTGTTGCGGATCAAGAACCAGCTGCAGACCAGACGTCTTCATAACCAGTTGCAGATGCACAACGAACATCTGGAAGCTCAGGTCCGGTTGCGGACCAAAGTGGTGGAGCAGACGCAATTGGATCTGCTCAATCGCCTCGTCCTGGCTTCCGAATACCGATACGATCCGAAGGGGGCCCATGCCTGGCGCGTGGGGCGTGTCGCCATGCTGCTGGCAGAGATGAAGGGGCTCCCGCCGGAGCAGGTGGATATGATCAAGAAGACCGCTCCACTCCATGATGTCGGGAAGATCGGCCTGCTCGACTCCATCGTCATGAAGGAAGGTGCCTATACCGCGACTGAGTGGGAAGCGATGAAGACGCACACCAAGATCGGATCGAAGCTCCTGGCCGATAGCCGGTCACCGCTCTTGATGATGGCGCGGGAAATTGCGTTGACGCACCATGAACGCTGGGACGGCACGGGCTATCATCGGTTGAAGGAGGTCCAGACTCCCTTGCCCGGGCGGATCGTCGCGCTGGCCGATGCGTTTGATGTCATGACCCGTGCCCGTTCATACAAAGACCCGCTGAATCTGGCGGAGGCGCGGGCAGAGATCGAGCGGCATGCCGGGACGCAGTTTGACCCCGACCTCAGCGCCCTCTTCGTACGACTCATCGATCGGGAAGGCGAAAGTCTTCTGGCGGATTCGACCGCCGTGCAGTTGTTTGCCTAATCCCCGCTTCTCCATCGGCACACCGCGCGTCCCGATCACTCACCAGTGCCGCTTCTTCGTCAGTTCACTCTCAACACAAGGGTTTCAGGACGTAGGCGATTCGCAATTTCGAGCGCTCTCCGTGATTTGAATCCTGGCACGAGGGCGATGTTTGCTGGAGGTCGCGGTAGTGATGGCCATCCAACGTCAGCGATGGACGGTGCGTGGCGCAGGGTATCTCCTGGGAGGGCTCTTGGTCGCGCTGGCTGGCTGGGGTTTCTGGTGGGAGCCGGCGTCCCTGTCTACCAGGGAGTATGATCTCGTGCTGCCCGGATGGCCCGCCGCTGCGGGCGACCTTCGCATCGCCGTGTTGGCGGATCTGCATACCGGCTCGCCTCATAATGATCTCGAGAAATTGCAGGAGGTGGTGCACGCCACCAATCGCGCACATCCGGATCTTATTCTGCTGGCCGGGGATTTCGTGATCCAAGGTGTGGTGGGCGGGCAATTTGTCGAACCCGAGGCCAGCGCCCGGGTGTTGCGATCACTGCAGGCCACGCTGGGAGTGTATGCCGTCTTAGGCAACCACGATTGGTGGCTTGACGGGGCCCGTGTACGGAGCGCGCTCGAAGCGGAGGGGATTCCCGTGTTGGAGGATCGTGCCACCCCGCTCGTCTTCAACCGGATACCATTCTGGCTGGCCGGCGTCAGCGATTTTTGGGAAGCGGCGCATGACGTCCGCCGTGCGCTCGCGGAAGTCGATAAGGCGAGCCCGGTGATCGTCGTCACGCACAATCCGGATGTGTTCCCTGACATTCCGGAACGGGTCGCCCTGACGATCGCCGGCCATACCCATGGCGGACAGGTGGCGGTGCCGGGAGTGGGACGGCCTATCGTGCCCTCGCAATTTGGCGAGCGGTATGCCATCGGGCATATCGTCGAAGGCGGGCGGCATTTGTTTGTGAGTACGGGCATCGGCACCAGTATCCTGCCGGTTCGATTCAGGGTGCCGCCGGAAATATCGATTGTGACCCTCCGCTCCGCGATCCCTCCCAGTCAGCCATCTTTGTGATTGACGCGTCTTCCGTCGTGGTGTTACAAAAAATTAATTTGTAGCACGTGGAAGGAAGCGGCATGAAAACTCTCGCGCGATTCGGCGTCTCACTCGACCGGCATCTTCTTGTGGATTTCGATCGGCTGATTGAGCGCCGGAAGTACACCAATCGTTCAGAGGCGATCCGGGACCTGATTCGGGACAGCCTGGTCGGCCAGGAGTGGAGCGAGAACAAGGACACGATCGCCACCATCACCTTTGTCTATGACCATCATGTGCCGGACCTCTCACGGAAACTCACCCATATTCAGCACGACTTCCAAGGCCACATCATGGCTGGGATGCACGTGCATCTCGATCATGATCACTGCCTCGAGGTGCTGGTGGCCAAAGGAAAAGGAGCCGCTATTCGCAAGGTGGCCGATGCCTTGCTGAGTGTCAAAGGCGTGAAGCATGGAAAACTCACCATGACCACCACGGGCAAAGGGCTGAGCGTTTGATGACGATTTGCGTCGTGGATGGTCGTGGCGGGGGGCTCGGGAGCCGAATAATCGAGGGGATGCGCGCCCTTACGGACGATGGTCATGCCATCATTGGATTGGGGCTCAATCCCGTGTCCGCGGACGCGATGGCGCGTGCCGGGGCGACCTTCACGGAAACCGTGCCCCACGTGATCCATCGACGGCTCCATGCCGCAGATATGATCGTCGGTTCGTTGAGTCTCCTCATGCCGGGTGCGATGTTGGGCGAAGTCACCCCGGCGCTGGCGCAGGTGGTGTTGGCCTCGCCTGCAAAGAAACTACTCCTTCCCCTGAACAAGCGGCAGGTCGAAGTCGTCGGCGCCGAGGGACGAACCCTCGATGCGTTGATCGATCATGCCGTGCAACGCATCGCGGTGCTCCTCAGATCGACCGACTGAGGGAGACCGTTCATACGCGTTCTCTTCCCTGACAATCAGATCACGAAGGTCTGAAACGACCGGCACAGGCGACTCCTGGCTTGTGGCGATCGCTTGTCCTCATACCTGATTTGATGGGAGTGGCATATGATTCGGTGGCTCTGGAGTCTTGGCCTGGTGCTCATGATGTGGTCTGCGGATGTGACGGTGCCGGTGTATGCCCATGATCCGGATGCCGTGGATCTCGAAGTGCCGGAAGTCGAAGTGTCGGCCGATCGACCAGTAGCGGCCTCCTCCCAACAGTTCATTCCCGACAAAGAATATCTCATGCAGCCGCAGGGCCGTCCGGCGCAAGTCTTGCGGTTGATCCCCGGGTTCATTGCGGTGGAACACTCTGGCGGTGCCGGAAAGGCCGATCAGTACTTCCTGCGCGGGTTCGATGCCGACCATGGCACCGATGTCGCCTTCTTCACCGACGGCATGCCCATCAATCTGCGGAGTCACGCGCACGGACAAGGCTACACCGACCTCAACTTCATCATTCCTGAGACCATCGAAGGCGTAGAGGTTCACAAAGGGGCGTACCTCCCGGAGTACGGCGACTTTGCCACGGCGGGTGCAGTGAACTTTCGTACGCGTGAACTGGTGAAAGAAGGGGTCGTGCAGTCGGCCGGTGGTCAGTTCAACACCCAGCGCCATCTCCTCATGTTCTCGCCGACCAAGGATACGGTGCGGACGCTGTTCGCCGCCGAAGGCTACTACACCGATGGGCCCTTTCAGAACGACAACCGGTATGTCCGTGGAAACCTGCTCGGCAAGGCCACGATGAATCCGCTGGGGCGAGACGAACTCGTCATTACCGGGACGTTTCAAAAATCGCAATGGAACGGCTCCGGTGAAATTCCCCTGCGCGCTGTGCACGACGGCTCCCTGGATCGTTTCGGCTCGATTGATCCCAGCGAAGGCGGCAAGACGCTTCGCAGTACTGGGCGCCTGAATTATCATTACGACACGCCATCCGGCGGGCGGTTCTTTGCGAATGCCTACGCGCAGTACTATCGATTCGATCTGTTTACGAACTTCACGTTTTTTCTCAACGACCCGGTCAATGGCGACGGCTTTCAGCAATCCGATCGGCGTGTCGTCTACGGTGGCGATGTGGGCTACAAACAACTCGTCCGGTTTTTTGACATGGATGGTGCTGCGACCGTGGGCTTCCAAACACGGGTGGACGACATCCATGCGCGCCTCGGGCCTCAAGTGAAACGGGCGCCGCTGGGTACCACAGTGGACAGTACGATTTCCGAAGCGTCTTACGCGCCTTTCCTGAAGTTGGAACTGCAGCCGACGCCCTGGTTGCGTCTGTCTGGTGGCGTGCGTACCGAAGTGTTCACCTTCGATGTGCGAAACCGCTGTGCCGGCTGCGCGGAACAACCGGCGGGCAACACGAGTTCGGGTCTTGTGCTGCCGAAAATGAACGTCATTCTGGGGCCGTGGTTCGGCACGGAGTTCTTTGCCAACTATGGCGAGGGGTATCACAGCAATGATGCCCGATCCGCCGTGGCCCAGGTCGCCTCACCCTTGGCCAAAGCGAGAAATTACGAAGTCGGTGTTCGCTCGAAACCGTGGGGGCCGGAGGGAGTCGAGCTGGTCGCGACCTTGTGGGCGCTGGATCTGAAGCAGGAACTCGTCTTTGTGGGGGATGAAGGCACAACGGAGATTCGTGGGGCCTCGCGCCGCCGTGGCATGGAAGTCGCGGCGCGGGGACAAGTCTGGGGACCGCTCTACTTCAACGGCAGTGTGACGTGGACGAAGGCGGAGTTTACGAACGGCAATGCGATTCCCCTCGCGCCGGAGGTGACGGCCTATGGCGCATTGCTCTTGCGCTGGCCGGAAGGGTTGATCTCCCAGCTTCAAGCCACTTATCTGGGGGTGCGGCCACTGGTAGAAGATCGCAGCGCCAAGGCGCCGTCCTGGACCACGTTCGATCTTTCGGAGCGATATCAACTTCCGGTGAAACTGCCGCACGGCCGGTTGGAGGCGTTTCTCTTCGTGCAGAACCTCTTGAATACGAAATGGGAGCAGGCCACATTCTATTTTGACTCCCGCCTGCGCAACGAAGCAGCTGCGGTTGCGGACACGCACTTTGTACCGGGGAATCCGCGGTTTGTGATGGCGGGTCTCGCCTGGTACTTCTGACAGGCTACTGAAAATGCCCGCCAGCTTCGTTCTCGCCTCGGCATCATCCTCGACGTACCGCAAGGGTACGCCTCCGGTATTTTCTCACCTGTGGCCTTGTTGGGAAGTCATTTTGAGCGGCCGAGAGGAGGAAGAAGAGAAAAGTAGGCGCCGTTGATGCGGTCGATTGAAAGTGTGAATCGTTGGCGTTTACGATTCGAGGGTGCTTGAACAGTTGATTTGGAGTGCCCATGATCCTTCCTCGTGAGTATTTCGATCGACCGACTCTCGATGTGGCTCGTTCACTGCTCGGAAAATATCTTGTGCGTGAGCATGGTCACGGGTTGATTGCCGGAAGGATCATCGAAGTGGAGGCGTATATCGGCACGGAGGATAAGGCCTGTCATGCTTCGAAGGGACGGACGGCACGGACGGAGGTACTATTCGGGCCCCCGGGGCATGCCTATGTCTACCTCTGCTATGGCATGCATGAAATGTTGAATGTGGTCACAGAGCAGGTGGGATTTCCGGCAGCGATTCTTCTTCGAGCGGTGGAATGCAAAGGAACATTGATCGATGGACCGGGGAGGGTGACCCGCGCTTTCGGTATCGATCGCCGCTTGAATCGTTGCGATCTGACGCTTGGCCAATCCCTGTGGTTTGAAGACCGCGGGGAGTCTGTCTCGACCGGCCTGTTGAACGCCCATCCGCGTATCG
>WBZX01000393.1_pt1 | contig 40652 bp, 37 predicted proteins | sample 5204211 | NCBI WGS metagenome assembly WBZX01 (sample SAMN12344362, study PRJNA552823) | activated sludge metagenome | biome: Activated sludge suspended growth; feature: Nitrification reactor; material: Wastewater; isolation source: activated sludge from nitrification reactor of wastewater...
ATGATCAAGCACCATGTCAAAGAGGAGGAGCGGCGTTCGGAAGGGCTGTTCGCCCGGGCCCGCGACGCCGGCCTCGATATGGCTGCGCTGCGCGACAGGCTGATGGCGCGCAAGGAGGAGCTGACCAGCAAGTTCGAGAACGGCGCGAAGCTGCCGCCACCCCGGACCCGCAGCTATACCGGGCACAAACTGGAGCAGAGCCACCCCGTGCAGGCGGCGGCTTAGTCCTCGACCAGCGTCGCCAGCATCGTCAGCGCCGTGAGCACGGAGACGCGGCGAATGCCGTCACGGTCGCCGGGAAACACATGACGTTCGGCGACTGGTGCCCGACCTTGCCGCACGGCCCCGAAATGGACCAGCCCGACCGGCTTTTCGGCCGAGCCGCCGCCGGGACCTGCGACGCCTGTCACCGAAACGGCGAGCTGGGCATTCGAACGGGCCAGCGCGCCCGATGCCATGGCGCGTGCCACCGGATCGCTGACGGCGCCATGGCCCAGGATCGCATCCCAGGGTACGCCCAGCATCTCGCGCTTGGCTTCGTTGGAGTAGGTGATGAAGGCGCGATCCACGACATCGGAGGAGCCGGCGATCGCGGTTAGCGTGGCAGCGATCAGGCCGCCAGTGCAGGACTCGGCCGTCGCCACCTTGAGGCCGCTCTTGCGGCAGGCGAACAGAACACGCTCTGCAGCGTCTCTCATCTCATGATCGAACATGCGTACCCTCTAGCCTCTCGGTAGTTCCACGGTAGCGACTGCCTGCGCGGCAATGCCTTCGCGGCGGCCGGTGAAGCCGAGCCCCTCGGTCGTCGTCGCCTTCACGCTCACCCGGTCCACGGCGATGCCGGCGATCTGGGCAATGCTGCGTGCCATGGCGTCGCGATGAGGGCCGACCTTCGGAGCTTCGCATACGATGGTAACATCGAGGTGGACGATGCGTCCCCGTCGCGCCGCCACCAGCCCGACGGCATGACGCAGGAAGCGATCCGAGGAGGTGCCGCGCCACTGTGGATCGGAGGGCGGAAAATGCTTGCCGATGTCGCCGGCGCCGATCGTGCCCAGCACCGCATCGGTCAGGGCATGCAATGCCACATCGGCATCGGAGTGGCCTGCCAATGTCTGGCTATGCGGGATGACAATGCCTCCCAGCATCACGGCATTCCCGGCTGAAAAGCCATGGACGTCGAAGCCGAAGGCGGTGCGGGTTTCCATGGCGGCGGAGTGTAGATCATCCGACGTCGTGATCTTGCGATTATCCTCGCTGCCCGCAACCATCACGACCCTGAGGCCGGCACGCTCGGCGACAGCCGCATCGTCGGTGAGTGCCGTCGCCTCCGCGGCTGCAAGGGACGCGGCAGCGCGATGCGCGGCCAGCAGTTCGGCGAACCGGAAGATCTGAGGGGTTTGGGCACGCCAGAGGTCGCGGCGCGGCACAGTCTCTGTGACGGTGTTTCCGTCGCCAACGCGCTTCAGCGTGTCGGCAAGCGGTATGCCCAGGACGGCGCCGTCGATGCCGGGCGCAACGAGGGCCGACAGGCAGGCCGCGATGTCGGCGGCCCGAACGAAGGGACGCGCAGCATCGTGGATCGCCACCAGATCCGGAGGATCGGCCGATAATGCCTCCAGCCCGTTCAGGACGGACTGCTGCCGGCTTCCGCCACCCGCGACGGGAGGAGGCAGGTCGAGCCCGGTCGTGGCCGCGTCGTAGGGAGCGTCGTCGCCAGGGGCGATGACGACCCGCAGCCCGGTGATCCCGGGAGCATCCCGAAACGCCAGCAGGGTGCGACGCAGGACGGACATGCCGTCCAGCAGGGCATATTGCTTGGGCAGAGGGCCGCCAAAGCGGGTTCCCCGGCCGGCCGCGACAATCAAGGCAATGCAGGTCGACACGGGGCCTAGATATCACCGGGCCCGTGGGTGTCCACTTCGACGCTTTTGCAGCTCTTGCGCTGGTCGGTCGGACCCGCTATTGCTCGCCCAATTATTGTGCACTGCACAAGATGCCTATAAACTGATCACACGTATGAACCATACACCCCGTCTCAGCCCTGTCGATATCGGCCCTGTCCGGATCGAAGATCCCGTCATCCTGGCCCCGATGTCGGGTGTCACCGACATGCCGTTCCGCCAGATGGTCAAGCGCGGCGGCGCCGGCTTGGTCGTGTCCGAGATGATCGCCTCGGCAGCCATGGTACGGGAGAACCGCAAGACGCTCCTGATGGCCAGGAACTCCCCGGAGGAGTTCCCCATGTCGGTGCAGTTGGCCGGCTGCGAGCCCGAGGTGATGGCCGAGGCCGCCAAGCTCAACGAAGATCGCGGCGCGGCGATCATCGACATCAACTTCGGCTGCCCAGTGAAGAAGGTGGTGAACGGCCATGCCGGTTCGTCGCTGATGCGCGACGAGGTTCATGCCGCCAGGATCCTCGAAGCCACTGTGAAGGCGGTGAAGCTGCCAGTGACGCTCAAGATGCGCACAGGCTGGGACTCGACCAACCGCAACGCGCCCAACCTTGCGCGCATCGCGGAGGAGTGCGGCATCAAGCTGCTAACCGTCCACGGCCGCACGCGTTGCCAGTTCTACGATGGCCATGCCGACTGGGCCTTCATCCGCGAGGTGAAGGCCGCCACCAGACTGCCGGTCATCGCCAATGGCGATATCAATACGCTGGACGACGTCGACCAGGCGCTCGACCAATCCGGCGCCGACGGCATCATGATCGGCCGCGGCGCTTACGGCCGCCCGTGGTTCCTGAATCAGGCGATCCACTATCTGCGTACGGGAGAGCGCCAGCCCGATCCGACGCTCGCCGAGCAGTATGCGACCGTCCGGACGCATTACGAAGCGATGCTGGAGCATTATGGGCCAGAAACCGGCATGCGCATGGCCCGCAAGCATCTCGGCTGGTACTCGAAAGGACTGCCGGCGTCGGCCGAGTTCCGGGCGGCTGTGAATCGCGAAACCGATCCGGGCAAGGTCCGGGCGATGCTGTCCGCCTTCTTCCTGCCGGCGCTCGAGCGCCAGGCCGCCTAGATGGCCCTGCACTCTCTGAAGCGGTCGAACGGCACGGGCGAGCAGTTTCCCACGGCTATCCTCGATTCACTGTCGGAGGCAGTGGTGGTCGTCGATCCCGGCGGCCACATCCACTACGCCAACCTGTCCGCCGAACAGTTCTTCGGCATCGGGCGTGCCCGTCTGGTTGGGCATCCCCTGGACGAGTTCGTGCCAGAAGACACGCCGTTGTTTTCGCTGCTGGAGCAGGTGAACATGACAGGTGGCGCCGTCGCGGAGAACGGTGTGACCCTCACGTCGCCACGCATCGGCAACCGCTTCTGTGCGCTGCGCCTTTCTCCTGTCGTCGACAGCGACGGCTTGGTGGCGGTGTCGCTGGTCGAGCAGACCATTGCCCGCAACATTGACCGGCAGATGTCGCACCGCAGTGCCGCACGGTCCGTCAGTGCGCTGGCGGCCATGCTGGCGCACGAAGTGAAGAACCCGCTCTCCGGCATTCGCGGCGCCGCCCAGCTCCTCGAACAGTCGGTCCCGGACTCCGAGCGTGAGCTGACGAACCTGATCTGCGAGGAGACCGACCGGATCGTGGCGCTGGTCGACCGCATGGAGGTCTTCTCCGACGGCCGGCCGATCGAGCGCGGCCCGGTCAACATCCACCAGGTCCTGAACCACGTCCGCCGGCTGTCGCAGAACGGCTTCGGCAAGAACGTCCGCTTCGTCGAGACCTACGACCCGTCGCTGCCGGACGTCCACGGCGATCGCGACCAGCTCATCCAGGTTTTCCTGAATCTCGTGAAGAATGCCTGCGAGGTGCCGGGCGAGAGCGAGCGCGAGATCGAGCTTTCCACGGCTTTCAAGCACGGGCTTCGTCTTGCCGTGCCCGGCCAGCAGGCAAAGGTAAACCTGCCGCTGGTCGTTTCGGTTCGCGACAATGGCCGCGGCGTATCCGACGAGATCCGGGGACACCTGTTTGACGCTTTCGTGACCAACAAGCCCACCGGAACTGGCCTGGGTCTTGCATTGGTTGCCAAGATCATCAACGACCACGGCGGGGCCATCGAATTCGACAGCGAGCCCGGCCGCACAACGTTCAGAGTCATGTTGCCGCTGCAGCTCTCGTCCACCGTCTCCTCAAGGGCCGCACCATGAGCGCGGCCGCCACAATCCTCGTCGCCGACGACGACCGCGCGATCCGGACCGTCCTGCATCAGGCGCTGGGCCGGCAGGGCCACACCGTGCGCAGCACGGGCGCCGCCGCCACGCTCTGGCAATGGGTCCAGGAAGGCGAGGGGCAACTCGTCATCACCGACGTGGTGATGCCGGACGAGAACGGCCTTGATCTGGTGCCGCGTATCCGCAAGCTCCGGCCCGACCTGCGCATCATCGTCATGAGCGCGCAGTCGACCCTGCTCACGGCCGTGCGCGCGACCGAGCGCGGAGCCTTCGAATATCTGCCCAAACCCTTCGATCTCAACGAGCTGATCTCGGTGGTCAACCGTGCGCTGTCGGCGCCGGCGCCCTCGATGCCCCGCGCAGCCGCACCGCCGGAGGAGGGCGAACGCCTGCCGCTGATCGGCCGGTCGCCGGCGATGCAGGAAATCTACCGGGCACTGGCGCGGCTCATGTCGACCGATCTCACCGTGATGGTCACGGGCGAGTCCGGCGCCGGCAAGGAGCTGGTGGCGCGGGCGCTGCATGATTACGGCAAGCGCCGGAAGGGCCCGTTCGTCGCGCTGAATATGGCGGCCATCCCGCGCGAATTGATCGAAAGCGAACTGTTCGGCCACGAGCGCGGCGCTTTCACGGGCGCGGTGCAACGCTCCGCCGGCAAGTTCGAGCAAGCGGCCGGCGGCACGTTGTTCCTCGACGAGATCGGTGACATGCCGCCCGAAGCGCAAACGCGTCTCCTGCGTGTGCTCCAGGAAGGCGAATACATGACGGTTGGCGGCCGCACGCCGATCAAGGCCAACGTGCGTATCGTGGCGGCGACCCACCGCGACCTGCGCCGGCAGATCCAGCAGGGCCTGTTCCGGGAGGACCTGTTCTACCGGCTGAACGTCGTGCCGATCCGTCTGCCGCCGCTGCGCGAGCGGATCGACGACATTCCCGAGCTCGCTAATCACTATCTGCAGGCGGCGACCGCCGACGGCTTGCCGACCAAGGTGCTGTCGCCGGACGCAATGGCGCGGCTCAAGCAGCATCGCTGGCCAGGCAATGTGCGCGAGCTGGTCAATCTGGTTCGACGCCTCTCTGCACTCTATTCCGAGGAAGTGATCGGCGTGGAGACGATCGAGGCTGAACTGGCCGATGCGATGGCGGCCCTCGAACAGAGCCCGGCGCCAGCCGACGTAGCCGCTGAAATCTCGCTGGCCGATGCCGTCGACCGGCATCTGCAGAACCTGTTTGCCGCACATGGCGACCGGCTGCCGCCGGACGGCATGTACGATCGTGTCATTTCCGAGGTCGAGCGTCCCTTGCTCTCGCTCGCTTTGGGGGCTACTCGGGGGAACCAGTTGCGTGCGGCCCGCCTCTTGGGGCTCAATCGCAATACGTTGCGCAAAAAAATTAAGGACCTCGACGTCCCCGTGGTTCGTACGCCGCAGGTTCGCCGAGGCGGGTGATCTCGTGGCAGCAGCGCTGAGCGGTTCGCGCTTGAGCGATATCGTAAATGCAGTGCTCCGCGGCCTGTCCGGCCGCGCGGCTGCTGCATCTTTGGCCGTTCTCGCAATCCTTGCGGGCGCTGTTACCTATGCATGGCTTGCCGGGTTCGTCCCCGAAGCCTTCGTGACACGCGGCTGGATGACTGGCCTCCTGGTGGCCGACCTCGTCATCGCCATCGTGCTGGCTTCCGTGCTGGCGGTCCGCCTGACGCAACTCTGGCTTGACCGTCGGCGCGGCGCGGCTGGTTCGCGTCTGCATATGCGTCTGGTGCTGGTCTGCAGCATCTTCACCATCACGCCGACGCTGATCATGACCGTCATCCTGTCGATGCTGGTCATCAGCCTTACGGATTTCGTCGTGAAGCCCTCGCAGGCATCCTACGAAGCCGCACGCACCATCGGCGAGCCGGTTCGTCGTGCGCGCGAGCAGGAGATCCTGAACAACATTGCGGCCATTGCGGGCCCGTTGCAGGCCATGGGCATCGACGCTCTGCGTGACGGGCCGGCGGCCAAGGTGCTGTTGCAGAACCTGATCGAGGGCCGCCCCATCATCGAGGCCACTCTGCTCGATGCTGACAAAGGCGCGATTGCAAATGCCGTCGCGCCGGATGCCCAGGGCATGGCCAATCCGGTGCCGCCTGCGAAGTTTCTGTGGCAGGCGGTCAATCAGGCGCGGCCCGTGCAGTTCGAGTCCCCGAACGGCGCCTACTTCGTCATGCAGCTCTTTGTCGGCGAGCCGCTGTTCCTGGCAACGGGCCATGCTGTCGACCTGCGCGTCGTCGACTACATCAAGAGCATCGAATTTGCCGGCACCTTCTATTCGCAGATCGAATCGGCGCTGCGACGAGGCCAGCTCATCATCTTCGTGGTCTGCGGGACCATTGCCTTCCTGATGCTGCTGGCGGCCGTCTGGCTCGCGATCCTGTTTGCATCACGCCTGACCCAGCCGATCGGCGGGCTCATGGCGGCCGCGGAGCGGGTACGCGGAGGCGACCTCAGCGTCCGCGTGGAAGAGGGACCACCCAACGACGAATTCGGTCAGTTGGCACGCTCGTTCAACCGCATGGCCAGCCAGATCGAGACGCAGCGTGGCGAGCTTGTTCATGCCAACACCGAACTCGATACTAGGCGCCGCCTGACCGATGCCGTGCTCGCAGGCGTTTCGGCGGGCGTTCTGAGCGTCGATGGCGCCGGCATCGTCGTCCGCAGCAATCGTTCCGCCCTCGATCTGCTCGGTTTGCCCGAGGATGGCGTGCTCGGCCGCCCGTTGATCGCCGTCATGCCGGAGCTGGTGCCGTTGGTCGCCCAGGCGGCAGAACGGCCCGAGCGCATGACGCAGGGACAGGTCGAGATATTGCAGCGTGGTGCACGACAGATCCTGCTGGTGCGAATCAGCGCGGCCACGGGCGCCGGGTTCGTCGTGACCTTCGACGATGTGACCGACCTGATGTCCGCGCAGCGGATGGCCGCCTGGGGCGATGTGGCGCGGCGTATCGCGCACGAGATCAAGAACCCGCTGACGCCGATCCAGCTCTCGGCCGAGCGGCTGAAGCGGCGCTACCTGAAGCAGATCAAGGACGACCCCGAGACCTTCTCGATCTGCACCGACACCATCATCCGACAGGTCGGCGATATCGGCCGCATGGTCGACGAGTTTTCATCCTTTGCGCGCATGCCGCGTCCGACGGTACTGCCTGAGGACGCCAAGGAGCTTTGCCAGCAGGCGCTGTTCCTGCAACGCAATGGCAATCCGACGATCCGGTACGTGTCGCGGCTGACTGACCGGTCAGTGCCGCTGATCTGCGATCGGCGGCAGGTCTCCCAGGTTCTGACCAACATCCTGAAAAACTCGGCCGAGGCGATCGAGGGCAGGGAGGCTGCTCCCGGCCAGCAGCTCCCCCCGGGAGAGATCACGCTGTCCCTGAAGGACGACGGCGCGACGGTGAGAATCGTCGTCGAGGACAATGGAAAAGGCCTGCCGCAGGAAGGCCGCGAACGTCTTACCGAACCTTATATGACGACACGCAGCAAGGGCACCGGCCTCGGCCTCGCGATCGTCAAGAAGATCATGGAGGACCACGGGGGCTTCCTGGAGCTCGAGGATCGCGAGGGTGGCGGGGCCCGCATCAGTCTGGTATTCCGGCGTGACGCGAAGGAAATCGCGTCGGCTCGACCGCATGCGACAGCCGCACAGTGAAGAGCCTAACAACGACCTGCCACCAAGAATGCGGGCTGAAGTGACCTTGAAGTGACATGGGCCACGATATCTTAATCGTCGACGACGAACGCGACATTTGCACGCTGATCGCGGGCATCCTGGAAGACGAAGGCCACACGGCTCGCCGGGCGCACAACAGCACGGAAGCGATTGATGCTGTGCGCCAGCGCCGGCCGGCGCTGGTGATCCTCGATGTATGGTTGCAAGGCAGCGAGCTCGACGGCCTCCAGCTTCTCGAGGTCATTCGCCGCGAGGATCCGCCGGTACCTGTCGTGATGATCAGTGGCCACGGCACGATCGATACGGCCGTGTCGGCGATCAAGACCGGCGCCTACGATTTCGTCGAAAAGCCCTTCAAGGCCGACCGGCTGCTGGTGGTAGTCGACCGCGCCATCGAGGCCGACCGGCTGCGACGGGAGAATGCAACGCTACGCCGTCGTGCGGGCGGTGAAGTGACCTTCGTCGGCTCCTCGGGCGACGCTGCCAACGTGCGCAGCCAGATCGAGAAGGTGGCGCCGACCGGTAGCCGGGTGTTGATCACGGGCGCCTCCGGTGCCGGCAAGGAAACGGTAGCGCGCCTGATCCACCAGGGCTCCAAGCGCGCCGAGGGTCCGTTCGTCGTGGTGAATTGCTCCGCCATGCCGGCGGAACGGCTGGAGATCGAGTTGTTCGGCACCGAAGGGGAAGCCGACAGCGACACGCTGCGGGTCTCGGGCGCCTTCGAGATGGCACATGGCGGCACGCTGCTCCTGAAAGAGGTCGCGGACCTTCCCTTGGCATTGCAGAGCCGGCTGGCGCGTGTGCTGCAGGAGCAATCCTTCGCGCGCGATGGCGGCAAGACGAAGGTCGAGGTCGACGTGCGCGTGCTCGCCACAACGGCGCGTCCCCTGCAGGACGAGATTGCGGCTGGCACCTTCCGCGAGGAGCTTTTCCATCGCCTGAACGTGGTTGCGCTCCCCGTTCCGCCGCTCAGCGAGCGTCGCGAGGATATTCCCGAGATCGCCATCGACCTGCTGCAGCGCGTCGCCGACGCGACCGGATTGCCGCCGCGCACCGTTGGCGAGGACACGCTGGCCGCCCTGCAAGGCCACGACTGGCCGGGCAATGTGCGGCAGCTGCGCAACGTCATGGAGCGGCTGCTGATCCTGGCGCCGGCCGGCGGCGCGCCGATCCGGGCCGACATGCTGCCCAGCGATGTCAGCGAGGACGCGCCCTCTGTGCTGCGCTGGGAGAAGGGCGGCGAGATCATGCAGTTGCCGCTGCGCGATGCGCGCGAGGTCTTCGAGCGCGAGTATCTGCTTGCACAGGTGACCCGCTTCGGCGGCAACATTTCGCGAACCGCGACCTTCGTCGGCATGGAGCGTTCTGCGCTGCATCGCAAGTTGAAGTCGCTGGGCTTGCATGGCAGTTCACCCGACGATCGCAACGGCGGCGAGCCGGCGAACTGAGGGTTCCGGGGGAGAGCGTTATGGCGCGTTATGCCTACGTCAATGGTCGCTACGTGGATCATCGCGAAGCGAGCGTTCATATCGAGGATCGTGGCTACCAACTTGCCGACGGCGTCTACCAGGTCGTGGGCGTGCGCGGCGGCAAGCTGATCGACGAGGTGCCGCACATCGACCGGCTCGATCGCTCGCTGCGCGAGCTTCGGATCGGCTGGCCGGTGTCTCGCAACACCCTGGGCTTCATCATCCGCGAGCTGATGCGGCGCAATCGTTTGCACGACGGCCTGGTCTACATGCAGGTGACGCGTGGCGTCGCCCGCCGCGACCATGCCTTTCCGACGACGCCGGTGAAGCCCGCGCTGGTGCTGACGACCAAGAACACCAAGCACATCGTCGCCGATACCGGCCCTGGCGTCGCCGTGAAGAGCCAGCCGGACATCCGCTGGGGACGCTGCGATATCAAGACCGTCGCCCTTCTGCCCAACGTGCTGGCCAAGCAGGCGGCGCGCGAAAGTGGCGCCTACGAGGCCTGGCTCGTCGACGGGAAGGGGTGTGTCACCGAAGGCGCTTCGACCAATGCCTGGATCGTGACGGGCGAGGGCGAGCTGGTAACGCGCCAGACCGACAACGGGATCCTGGCCGGCATCACGCGGCATACGCTGAGGTCGATCTGCACCTCGTTGCAGCTCAAGTTCGTCGAGCGTCCTTTCACTTTGGCCGAGGCAAAGAAGGCGAAGGAAGCCTTCATCACGAGCGCGACGTCCTTCGTCACCCCGGTCGTGAAGATCGACGGCGACCCGGTCGGCGACGGCAAGGTCGGCGATATGGCCCGCCGGCTGCGCGAGGAATATGTCCGCTTCTCGGAGACGGGCGAGGCGGTGACGTGAGCCTGTCCGCCGGCGCAAAGACGCCGCGCGCCATCCTGTTCGATTGGGACAATACGCTGGTCAACACCTGGCCGACGATCGTCGAGTGCTATCGCGATACGTTCGTAGCTCTCGGTCGAGAACCCTGGACGGCACAGCAAGTACATGACTTCGCGCACGGCTCGCTGCGCGATCTCTTCCCCAGCCTGTTCGGCCCGCGTGCCGGCGAGGCCGAGAAGGTTTTCTACGAAACCTTCTATCGGATTCACCTGGAGCGGTTGCAGCCGCTGCCGGATGCGGAAGCGCTTCTGGCGCATTGTCACGGCCTTGGCTGCTACGTCGCGGTCGTCAGCAACAAGGTGGGGGACAATCTCCGGGCCGAGCTCTCCCATCTTGGCTGGCAGAAGTGGATAACTCGGGCCGTCGGGGCGAAGGACGCCCTCCGCGACAAGCCGGCCCCCGATCCGATCTTCATGGCGCTGAACGGCACAGGAATTGCTCCAGACGAAACCGTATGGATGGTCGGCGACACGCTGGCCGACCTGAAATGCGCCCATGCGGCGGGCTGTCTGCCGGTCCTGATGGGCGGCGCGGAACAATTGTCTGCAGCGCTGATGGAATATCCGCCGCGACTGCGTGCACGTAATTGTCATGAGCTGGCGGCATTGCTTTGAGGAAAGTGTCCCCTATATTCGTCGTAACTCGGTAGCGGGGAGAGACCCCGTACCTTTCTGAACCGGGCGCCCTTCGGCAGCCGGATGCCCAGCAAGAGGCCAAGAACATGAGCGAAAAGGCACAGAACGTTCAGGATGTCTTCCTGAACCACCTGCGGAAGAACAAGACGCCCGTCACGATCTTTCTCGTGAACGGCGTCAAGCTGCAGGGCATCGTTACGTGGTTCGACAATTTCTCGGTGCTGCTGCGCCGTGACGGACATTCGCAGCTTGTCTACAAGCATGCGATCTCCACCATCATGCCGGTCACGCCGGTGCAGCTGTTCGACGGGGACAAAGCCGACGCAGCGGGCTGATTTGATCGACGATCTCGAGCAGAACGACCAACATAAGCGTACGCGCCAGCCGACCGAGACTGCGCGACCGGCAACGGTTGCCGCGGTGCTCTGTCCGTTTGCCACGGGACCGCGCAACGGCGGCGACAACAGAGACAGCGACGCCAGGCTCGAAGAGGCGGTGGGTCTGGCCCGCGCCATCGACCTCGACGTGCGTCTGGTCCAGCTCGCTCCGTTGCGCCGTATCACGCCCGCAACCCTTGTCGGCAAAGGGGTGGTCGAACGCATCAAGGCGGCAGTCGAGGAGCAGGGCATCGGCCTGGTCGTCGTCGACGACAGGCTGACGCCAGTTCAGCAGCGCAACCTCGAAAAGGCCTGGCAGGCCAAGGTAATCGACCGTACCGGGCTCATCCTCGAGATATTCGGCGCCCGAGCCCGTACCCATGAAGGGCGCCTGCAGGTCGAGCTTGCGGCGCTGGACTACCAGCGCGGCCGCCTCGTGCGCTCCTGGACCCATCTGGAACGCCAGCGCGGCGGCTTCGGCTTCCTGGGCGGCCCCGGTGAGTCGCAGATCGAGATCGACCGTCGTCTGATCGGCGAACGCATCGTGCGCATCAAGCGCGACCTCGAAGGCGTGCGCAAGACGCGCGCCGTCAATCGTGCCGGCCGCAAGAAGGCCCGTCTGCCGACGGTCGCCCTGGTCGGCTACACCAACGCCGGCAAGTCGACGCTGTTCAACCGCCTGTCCGGCGCCGGCGTGATGGCCAAGGACCTGCTGTTTGCCACGCTCGACCCTACAATGCGGTCGATCAAGCTGCCGAATGGCAAGGGCTGCGTGATCTCCGATACGGTCGGTTTCGTTTCCGACCTGCCGACCCATCTGGTAGCGGCTTTCCGCGCCACGCTGGAAGAGGTGATCGAGGCGGACCTGATCGTGCATGTGCGCGATATTGCCCACCCCGACAGCGAGCAGCAGCGTGCCGATGTCGAACAGGTCCTGCGCGACCTCGGCGCCTTCGACGAAGCGGCCGGCCGGCCTCTGATCGAGGCGCTGAACAAGATCGATGCATTACCGCCGGAAGTTCGCGGCATCCTGGAGAACAGGGCGGCGACCGGCGCCGAGAGAGCCCGCCAGTATCCAGTCTCGGCGTTGACCGGGGAAGGGGTCGAGCAGCTCCTGGAGGCAATCGCCGCCTTTCTGAGCTATGCCGGCGAGGCCCGCGAGGTGTCGGTGCCGCTGTCGGACGGCGCGACCATCGCCTGGCTCTACCGCCACGGCGAGGTGCGCAGCCGGCGGGACGAGGGCGACACGGCATGGCTGACCGTCGCTTTGGACGAGGCCGCTGCCGCGCAGTTCGAGCGGCGTCAGGCGCGTTGACGGCCGCGTTGACATCCGGCAGGCCCGCTACCTATAAGCGCCCAACCCCGAGACAAAGGAAAGCCCATGAAATTCAAGCCCTTGCACGACCGCCTGCTGCTGAAGCCGGTCGAAGCCGAGACCCGCACCAAAGCCGGCCTGATCATTCCGGACACCGCCCAGGAAAAGCCGATGCAGGGCAAGATTGTCGCCGTCGGCAAGGGCCGTCGCCTTGAGGATGGCCGCCTGCAGGCGCTCGACGTCAAGGTCGGCGACACGGTTCTCTACGGCAAGTGGTCCGGCACCGAAGTCAAGCTCGGCGGCCAGGATCATGTGATCCTGAAGGAAGAGGATCTGTTCGGCGTCGTCGGCTGAACCGATGCTGACGGACGGCGATTCGCTTCGAGTCGCCGAACTTATCCGCGAGACCGCGGCGGCCGAACTGCTCCCGCGGTTTCGTAACCTCGCCAAGAGCGACATCCGCCAGAAGCGTCCGGGCGATGTCGTGACCGTCGCCGACGAAGCGGCCGAGCAACTCCTGGCAGCTGGTCTCGCCAAGATTCTGCCCGGCGTACCCGTTGTCGGCGAGGAGGCTGTCGAGAAGGATCCGGGCCTGCTCGACCTGATCGCGCGGCCGGGCGAGACCTGCTGGATCGTCGACCCGCTCGACGGCACCGCGAATTTTGCCGCAGGCAGGGACCGTTTCGCCATCATCGTCTGCCTCGTGCACGACACCATGCCGGTCGCCGGCTGGATCCTCGATGTGCCGCGCAATCATCTGGCCGAAGCCCACCGCGACGGTGGCGTGACACTCGACGGTGTTTCAGTAGCAGGAAGGGCGCCCGGCCGGCCGCTGATCGGCTATGTCGGCTATCGGGTCATCAAGGAATTCGACCGTCAGCTCGGCCGGGAACAACGCGCCCGGCTCGGCCGGCTCTCGACTTTGAGCTGTGCGGGCCTCGAATACATCGAACTGCTGTCCGGCCGCGCCGACTTCAACCTCTATCGGATGACCAAGCCCTGGGACCACGCCGCAGGCTCGCTGATGATGCGGGAGGCGGGAGGCGGCTCGGTTCAGTTCAACGGCTCGCCCTATGCGCCAACCCAGGGCCTGGCGGCCGGTCTGATCTCCTCGACGTCGGGTGAGGCGCTCGACGAGGCGAAGGCGCTCCTCGAAGCCGTCCAGCTTCCGTTGCTGGTTCCCAAGCCTTAGGCCTTCGTCTTCGCTTCCTGCCAGAAGGCTTCCATTTCATCGAGGCTGGCGTCGGCCGGCTTGCGGCCTTGGTCGGCCAGGCGTTGCTCGACGTAGCGGAAGCGCCTCTCGAACTTGTCGTTGGTCGCCCTGAGAGCCACTTCGGGGTCGACCTTGCAATGCCGCGCCAGGTTGGCGACGGCAAACAGCACGTCGCCCAGTTCGTCGGTCAGACGACCATGATCGACTGTGCCGGCCTCGATCTCCGCGCGCAATTCGCCCAGCTCTTCCTCGATCTTGTCGATGACCGGCCCGGTCGAGGCCCAGTCGAAGCCGACCCGCGCCGCCCGCTTCTGGATCTTCTCGGCACGCATCAGGGCGGGTAGGGCGCGGGCAACCCCGTCCAGGGCGCCGGCAGGCTGGCTGCCGGCCGGCGCGCCCTGCTGCTTGGCTGCTCGCTCGGCCGCCTTGCGGGCCTCCCAGGAGATCGTCTGGGCGTCGGCCGTCTTGATGTCGAGGTCGCCGAAAACGTGCGGGTGCCGGTCGACCATCTTGTCGGCGATGGCGGCCGCCACGTCGTCGAAGCCGAACGCCTTGGCTTCGCTGGCTATCTGGGCGTGATAGACGACCTGCAACAGCAGGTCGCCGAGTTCCTCCTTGAGGGCGCCCATGTCGTCCCGTTCGATGGCGTCGGCGACCTCGTAGGCTTCCTCGATCGTGTACGGCACGATGGTCTGGAAAGTCTGCTCGATATCCCAGGGGCAACCGTGCTGGCGGTCTCGCAGCCAGGCCATTACCGCCAGCAGCCTCTGGAGTGGCTCCTTGGGCAGCTGGTCAGCGGTGGGGCGTCCTATCGGCATACGCTTTGAGCTCACATCCAATTATCGTATAATATATATTATGGAAAATAACTATTGTGGTTTAGATAGAACGAATTGCCAATCGATTTGCATATTCTGCTTTAATAAGGCCAGGAGATTGAGGCCACGGTTGGCGTCGCTCGCCGGAACACCCAGAGTCAGCAGTACGCCGGCCTTGGAGTTCTTCGGGCTCGGTACGACGAGATCGAACACCGTACGCGTCTCGCTGTCTCCCTGGGCCCTCGGGACGTTCTCGTAGACCACCAGCAGGCTGCCGTCGCCAAGCTTGCGAGCCTGCGCCTGGACTCCGGGGCGGCGTGCCTTGATGGAACCAGCCTTGGTAGCGGCGTAGTGCTCGGCGTCCTTGACGCCCTCGAACTCGAAATCGACCCGCCAGACGATCATGCGGTAACGCTTGTCGATGCTATAGGCGAGGCCCCGCTCCCAGTCCTCTGTCGCCTGCCAGCCCATGGGCAGCGTCATCTCGACCTTGATCGACTGGAACAGGACCCTGGCCGACAGCGCGTTGCCGTCGACACCTAGGAGCTTCGTCGATGGCGATCGACCCGCGCCCGTGGTGCCGCCGCCAACGCTCTGCTGGCCATGCGAGAAACTGGCGCCGTTATCCGCCGTCCCGAAATCGCGAAATGTGAGGCCGCCCGTGCTGAGGCCGCTACCCTGTGCCCGGGCCGATGGGCCACAGATCTGCAGGCCGCCGGCCGCCAGTCCGGCAGACAGGAACAAGCGGCGACCAGGCTCCTTTTGTCTCATCTCATCTCACACATTAATAATATTCCATAATCTATTGTTATGATTAGGAAATATCTATCGCCAATCCATCGTAGCAAGGGCTGACATGAGCGGGCGTCACCCGGTCGACCTCGGCATAGTCCATGTCGACATGCATGTTGGTCAAGAACGCGCGGGCCGGCTTTACGCGATCTATCCACTGCAGGGCCCGTTCGAGATGGGCGTGCGTCGGGTGCGGCCGGTAGCGCATCGCGTCGACAATGAGCACTTCCACGCCTGCCAACGTCCCGAGGGCCTCGTCGGAAAGCATGACGACGTCGTTGGCATAGCCCACCTTGCCGAAGCGGAAGCCCAGCGACGGGATCGTGCCGTGATCCTGTACGAAAGGCACAACCGGCAGGCCGGCGGCCGTGAAGGGGCCGGTGATCAGGCTGTGTCGGTAGATGGGATTGTAGAAGCCACCGCCTTCGGCTTCGAAACAATAGCCGAAGCGCCGCCTCAGCACGCCCCAGGTCCGTTCATCCGACCAGGACTCGATCTGTCCGTGACGCAGCGCATAAGCCCGCAGGTCGTCGATTCCGTGAACTTGATCGGCGTGGTCGTGGGTCCACAGGACGGCGTCGACACGTTCGACCCTCGCATCCAAAAGCTGGCTGCGGAGGTCGGGCGAGGTGTCTACCAGTACGGTCTTGCCCTTGTCCTGGACCAGGATCGAGCAACGCCGCCGCCGATTGCGGCTGTCGTTGGGATCGGCCGTCCCCCACTCCCCTTGTCCGTCCTTGCCGCCGGGCCTTGGAACGCCGCCCGAGGTGCCGCAGCCGAGAATGGTCACCCGCACCGGGAACGCTCCGCCTTTGTGAACAGTCGGAAGAAATTATCGGTCGTTATCGCCTCGAGTTCGGCGATGCCGACGCCTTTCAGCTCAGCCACCTTGGCAGCGGTGTGCGCGACGAAAGCGGGCTCGTTGGTTTTGCCGCGCTTCGGCACCGGCGCCAGGTAGGGCGCATCGGTCTCGACAAGCAGCCGGTCGAGCGGAATGTCGCGCACGATGGTGCGCAGGCTCTCGGCGGCCTTGAAGGTCACGATGCCGGAGATCGAGATGTAGAGCCCCAGCGCCAGCGCCCGCCGCGCGACCTCCGGGCCGGAGCTGAAGCAGTGGATCAGGCCGGGAAAGGCGCCCTTGGCATATTCGTCTTCGAGGATGTCGCCGGTCTCCGCATCGGCGTCGCGTGTATGGACGATCAGCGGCAAGCCGGTCTGGCGCGCGGCGGCGATATGGGCACGGAAGCTCTCGGCCTGTTCCTCGCGCGGGCTGTGCTCGTAATAGAAATCGAGGCCGGTCTCGCCGATGCCCACGACCTTGGGATGGTTTGTCGCTTCGATCAGACGATTGGGAGTGCGTTGCCCTTCCTCCTTGGCCTCGTGCGGATGGACGCCGACCGAGCACCAGATATTGTCGTGACGCTCGGCGATCGCGCGGACTTTCTCGAACCGGTCGAGCCGTGTGCCGATGGTCAGCATCCCGGCCACGCCGGCCGTGCGTGCACGCTTCAGCACGGCCGTTTCGTCGCCGGCCAGCTCGGGGAAATCGAGATGGCAGTGGCTGTCGATCAGCATGTCAGCTCGCGGCTTTTGCCGGCTCGACGTAGCGCGGGAAGACACCCTGCGGCTTGGGCAGCGGCGTGCCGGGCACCAGCTCCTGGTCGAAGGCGGCGTAGGCCCTCGCCTCCTGCGGCACGGCAAGCTGCTCCAGGATCTTCGAGGCCGATTCAGGCATGAAAGGCTGGACCAGAAGCGTCACGCGCCGGATGGTCTCGGCCAGCACCCACATGACTGTGTCACGCCGCGCCGGATCTGTCTTGGCGAGCGCCCAGGGCGCCTGCGCGTCGACATAGCGATTGGCATCGGCAATCACTTCCCAGATCGCCGTCAAGGCGCGATGAAAGGTCTGCTCGTCGATCTCGGCGCGAACAGCCGCAAGCAGCCCCTGGGCCCGCTCCAGCAGCGCCCTGTCCTCGTCGGTCAGTTCGCCCTTCGGCGGAACGACGGAACCGCAGTTCTTCGCGACGATCGAAAGGACGCGCTGGCAAAGATTGCCGTAGGCGTTGGCGAGGTCGGCATTGAGCCGGCCGATCAGGGCGCGGCGCTGGAAGTCGCCGTCGTTGCCGAACGGCACTTCGCGCAGCAGGAAATAGCGCACCGGATCGACGCCGAACTCCTTGACCACGGCAACCGGATCGATGGCGTTGCCTAGCGATTTGGAGATCTTCTGGCCTTCGCTCGTCCACCAGCCGGACGCGAAGACGCGCTTGGGCGGTGCCAGACCGGCCGACATCAGGAAGGCCGGCCAGTAGACGCAGTGGAAGCGGATGATGTCCTTGCCGACGACATGCACGTCGGCCGGCCAGAAGCGCCACAGCGGATTGCTCTCGTCTGGGTAGCCGCACTCGGTGATGTAGTTGGTGAGCGCGTCCAGCCAGACGTACATGATGTGCTTGGGATCTCCCGGCACTGGAATGCCCCAGGAGAAACTGGTGCGCGATACCGAGAGGTCCTGCAGACCACCCTTCACGAAGCTGATGACCTCGTTACGCCGGCTCTCCGGCGCAATGAAGCGCGGGTTCTTCTCGTAGAGCTCCAGCAGCCGGTCGCCCCACTCCGAGAGCTTGAAGAAGTACGACGGCTCCTCGACCCATTCGACCTCGTTGTTGACCGGGCCGGCGCGGCGCTTGCCGTCGGGGCCGACGGTGGTCTCGTCCTCGGCATAGAACGCCTCGTCGCGCACGGAATACCAGCCGGCATACTTGCCGAGATAGATGTCTCCGGACGCGACGAGTTTCTCCCACAGCGCCTGGCAGGAGGTGTAATGGCGCTTCTCTGTCGTGCGGATGAAGTTGTCCGGGCTGTAGTTCATCACGCCGAGCAGATCGCGGAACGACTGGCTCACCTTGTCGGTGAACGCCTGGGGCGACATGCCGGCGGTGGCCGCCGCCTTCTCGACCTTCTGGCCGTGCTCGTCCGTGCCGGTCAGGAAGTGGACGTCGAAGCCATCCAGACGCTTGAAGCGGGCCATCACATCGCAGGCCAGGGTCGCATAGGCGTGCCCGATGTGTGGCACATCGTTCACATAGTAGATCGGCGTGGTGGTGTAGAAGGTTTTGCGGCCCGACATGATGACAGAACTCCGAATCCCTGCTCGCCCCTGAGACACTCCTCCCGGAGCGCCAGGATCAGCGCTTCAGCGCATCGCCGATTGGAGAGCCAGGAAGCTGCCGAGCACCGTTTGCTTGCGGTCGAGATTGACGGCATCGGCACGGGACAACAGGTGGGCGACCTTTTCCCATGCCTCCATCCAACGATCAAGGCTCGCCGCCTCGAGCAAGCGGGCCTGCAGGCCGCGCTCCGACGGCACGACAGGTGCAGCATTCCCGTCGCTTTCCGGCCCCAATGCGGCGGCGCGGGCCAGGCCCTTCAGCCAGCCGTCGAACAGATAGTTGAGCGAGCGCCAGTCGGCATTGGCCTCCTCGCCGCGGCGGGCGAACCGCTCGGCAAACCCGTGCAGTCGCGGCATGTCGAGGTCGGGCAAGGTCGCCAGCACCTCGACCATTTCGCGGTAGAGCGCAAGGCTGCCCGCCCCGGACAGTTCGAGCGCACGGCCGATGCTGCCTTCGGCCAATTGAGCCAGCGCCGCCCGTTCCTCCGGCTTGCTCTCGGGCGCATAGTCGCCCAGCAGCCGCACGACCGTCTCTTCGGGCAGTGGCTGCAAGACCAGGCGGCGGCAGCGCGAGCGGATCGTCGGCAGCAGGCGGCCCGGTGCATGGCTCACGATCAGCAGCACCGCCTTGGGCGGCGGCTCTTCCAAGACCTTCAGCACGGCATTGGCGCTGTTGCGGTTCATCTCGTCGGCCGAGTCGACGATGGCCACGCGCCAGTCGCCCATAGCCGGAGTCATATGCATGAAGGCGCCGAGGTCGCGCACGTCGTCGACGGCGATTTCGGCCCGCATACGGCCGGTATCAGGGTTCAGCGCCCGCCGCAGGTGAAAGAGATCGGGATGCGAGCGGGCATCGATCAGCGAACGGCCGGGCGCATCGGAGGCAACGTCGAGCCCATCGGGAGCATCCCCGAACAATCCGCCCTGCTGCTGCCCTGCCAGCAGGAAACGCGCGAAGCGCCAGGCCAGCGTCGCCTTGCCGATGCCGCGTGGTCCCGTGAGCAACCAGGCATGGTGCAGCCGGCCGCTTTGCTGCGCAGCCAGCATAGTCTTCTCGGCGGCCTCGTGATGCAGCAGCCGGTTGTTGCGCCACGGTGGCGGCCAGCCATAGGGCCATTCGAGTTTCTCGATCTCGGCCGGATCGGAGGGCGTCTTGCCGCGCGCCACGCTCAGACCTTCAAGCGAAGGGTAACGGCCTCGACGATTGCCGACGCAACCGCTTCGACGCCGGCTGTCGCGTCGATCACCAGGCAGCGGTCGGGCTCTGCGGCAGCGATGTCGAGAAAGCCCTTGCGAACCCGCTCGTGGAAATCGCGCGGCAGAGATTCGTAGCGTGTCTCGTTTCCCCGCCGCGCCGAAGCGCGCGCCAGACCGGCCTCCACGGGCAGGTCGAGGATCACCGTGAGGTCGGGGCGGAAGTCACCGACGGCAATGCCGTAGAGTTTGTCGAGCAGTGCGCGGTCGATGCCATGACCGCACCCCTGGTAGGCCATTGTCGAATCGGCGAAACGGTCGCTCACTACCCAGTCGCCGCGCTTCAGCGCCGGCCAGACGGTGCTGCGCAGATGCTCCCGGCGAGCCGCGAAATGCAGCAGTGCTTCCGTGACCCCATCCCAGCGCTCGGCCGGTCCTTCGACCAGGAGCTTGCGCACCATTTCCGCGCCCGGGGCGCCGCCCGGTTCGCGGGTCGTCAGGACCGAGCGGCCCTGCCTTTCCAGGAACGCCTTGAGGTGCGTGATCTGCGTCGACTTCCCTGCCCCTTCGCCGCCTTCCAGTGTGATGAAGCGCCCTCTTTTCGCCCTCCCCTGGGCGCCCATCACGACAGCCAGCCGAACAGGTAGTGCTTGATCATGCTGCCAACGCGGCTGACGACCCCCATGCGCGGCACGTCGGCACCGGCCTCGAGCGGGTATTCCATCGTCTTGCCGTCGGCCAGTGCGATAACGGCGGTGCCGATCTTGGTGCCCTTGGCGATCGGCGCGGGGATCGGCCCTTCAAAGCGCGCAACGACACGCGGCGATGGCGGCTGACCGGCAGGCGTCGTGACCATCACGGCCTTGGGGATAATCAGTGGGACCTTGTCCTGCACGCCCAGCCACACCGGCGCTTCGGCGACCGTATCGCCGGCGCGGAAGATGGTGGTGTTGGTCGACTCGCGGAAGCCCCACTCCATCAGTCGCGCCGTTTCCTGCGCGCGCTCCGCCATCGAGGTGAGACCGTTGACCACCAGGATCAGACGCCGCCCGTCGCGGACCGTCGACGTTGCCTGGCCATAACCGCCCTCCTCCGTATGGCCGGTCTTGAGGCCGTCGGTACCGGGCGTCTGCTTCAGGAGCCGATTGCGGTTTGCCTGCCGGATGTTGTTGTAGGTCCAGTTCTGCTCGGAATAGTAGTGATAGTACTGTGGGAAGTCCTCGATGGTGCGATGCGACAACACCGCAAGATCGCGGGCCGTCGTGTACTGACCTTCGTGCGGCCAGCCCGAGGCGTCCTTGAAGACGGATTTGGTCAGGCCGATTTCTCGTGCCCGCTTGGTCATGCGCTCGGCGAAGGCTTCCTCGGTGCCCGAAAGACCTTCGGCGATCACCACGCAGGCATCGTTGCCGGACAGCACGATGATGCCCTTGATCAGATCCTCGACGCTGACGTCGCTGCCGAGTTCGAGGAACATGCGCGAACCGCCCATGGCGCGCGCCCGTTCGCTGACCTTGAAGAGCGAGTCGAGCTTCAGACGTCCCGCGGCCAGCTCCTCGAAGACGATGTAGATCGTCATCAGCTTGGCCATCGACGAGGGCGCCATTGGTGTCTCGGCGTCCTTGTAGAGCAGCACGGTCGAGGTCTGCGGGTCGACCATGAAGGCGTGACGCGCCAGGGTCCCGATGCCGATCTGCGATGGCGGTAATGCCTCGGGTTTGACGGACGTCGACTTCTCCGGCTTGGAGGTTGTCGTCCCCGACGAGGATTTCGGCTTTGCCGCAGGTTTCTGCGACTGGGCCTGCTGACGGCGCTGGTCCTGCTGTGCGAACGCGTCGAGCGAAGGACCGAGAAGGCCACCGACGAGACCGACGGCCAACAGGGGAGCGAGGGACGCGCGCAAAGCGCGCTTGGGTTCAATCCGCAATGACACGTGCATCACCATAGCCGGAACGCTTCAGCCGGTCGGCAACGATGCCGGCGGCATCCGAAGTGGTATAGGGCCCCAGACGGACGCGATAAACCTCGCGTCCGGACGCCGCGCCATGCGTCACTTCGGTCGTTCCGTAGCTACGGACCGCACTGCGCTGGCGCTCGGCATTTTCAGGCGTCGAGAAGGCACCGACCTGAATGTAGAAACCGCTGGCATGCGCGCCGGGCGCGCTGGCCGCTGCTACCGGCGTTGCTGCGACGGGCTGTGGTGCGACGGGGGGCGTTGCTGCGACATTTACCGGCGCGCTGCGGGGCGGCGCCGCCCCGCCCCACCCGGCCTGGGCGGGCGTCATCGGCTGGGGAGGCGGCGGTGGAGACGGCGCAGGCTCCGGCTGGATCGCGGCAACCGCGACCGGCGGAGGTGGTGGCACAGCGGCCGGCGCGGCCGCAGGTACACTGCGTTGCCCCGAGGCCAGCGCGGCCAGAGCCTGGTGCTGTTCGTCCGGGCCGCCGCCGCCGAGGGCCACGTCCTTGACCGCCATGCTCTCCTGCGGAAGTTGTTCCACCCGCACCCGCGCGGTACCGGCACGGACAATGTCGAGTTCCTGCGCCGCCGTACGGGAAAGGTCGATGATGCGGTTGCGGGCGAAAGGCCCGCGATCGTTGATCCGGACCACTGTCGACATGCCGTTTTCGAGGTTGGTCACCCGGACAATGGCCGGCATCTGCAGGGTACGGTGCGCAGCGGTACGGTCGGACTGGTCGTAGCGCTCGCCGTTGGCCGTCGCCTTGGTGTGGAATCCCGGCCCGTACCAGGAGGCGACGCCGGTCTCCGTGTAGTTGAATTCCTCGCGCGGCGTGTAGGTCGTGCCGTCGATCTTGTAGGGCTTGCCGACCTTGTAGGTCCCGCGCTGGGCGACGCTTGCGCCGCCGCCCCCGCCTTTGCTGCCGGACGATCCGCAGGCGGCGAGGCTCGCCAGTAGAGCCGCCAGCCCTGCAAAGCGAGCAAGCTTGGCGGCCGAAGATGCTGATATTTCTAAGGTTAGCGCCATTTCTCTCGCATCATACATCATCTGGCGGCGCGAGAGGAGCGTCGTTGACGCATCTCCCGGGGCGCACAATCAGGCGGCGATGCGATCCGACAGCAGACCCACGGCCAGCGCGAAGAAATCGGACTGATTCCAGCGCAGGATCACCTTGAAATTCTCGGTTGTCCGATAGGTCGGGCCGCCCGCTCCGGCCGGCGTCACGATCCGCCCGCCCCCGCCGGCACCACTACCGGCCGACACCTCGTCGCCCCAGCGCAGCCCCGGCCGCCAGCCGACCCGCGACAGGTAATTCACGATCGAGGCGAAGACGTCGAGCTTGTTGGTCCAGATGTCTTTGCGGCCGTCGCCGTCGCCGTCGGCGGCATAGGCCAGGAAGCTCGTCGGGATGAACTGGCACTGCCCCATGGCGCCGGCCCAGGAGCCCTTCATGGCGTGCAGGCCGATATGGCCCTGCGACAGGATCTTGAGCGAGGCGATCAGCTGCTCGCGGAAGAACTTGGCGCGAAAGTTGTTGAAGGTGAGCGTCGCCAGTGCCGGCACGACCTCGAAATCGCCCAGCCGCTGACCGTAATTGCTTTCGATGCCCCACAGCGCCACGACGACCTGGGGCGGCAGGCCGGCTGGGCCTGCGAAGCGCTCGACCGCGGCGCGGTTCTCCTTCAGGAGCGCCTTGCCGCGCGCGATCCGCTCGTTCGACACCACGAGTTCCTGGTAGCGATCCCAGGTCATCTTGAATTCGGGCTGGTTGCGCGCGAGTTCCATGACCCGCGGGATCTCCTGGATGCCTGTGAGTGCCTGGTCGATCGTCGACCTGTCGACGCCGGCGCGCGCCGCTTCCTGTCGCACGCCCTGCAGCCACTGCGCGAACCGGGCCTCGCTCGACTGCGCCTGCGCCGACAGCGGGGAAAGGACGGATACGGGCGCCAGGGCGGCGCCGGCGCACATCATTCTGCGGGTGATCATGGTCGAGGGGCCCGTCTGTTGTTTTGCTTTATCGACGGATACCTGACTGCCGGTAAATCTTGCAAACTCTAAGGCAGGGTTCTCTGAGCGCATAAGTGTTCAGGAGCAGCATTTCGTCTCTCGGCGACAGCTAGTAGCTAGCCGTCTAGGCTACCGGTGGGGGCCTCAGGCGGGACTGGTGCCGCCGTATCCTCTCTGGCCTTTTCGCGCTCCCGCTCCTTCTCAATTCGTCGCGTCAGCTTCCGAAGCGTCCCCGAAGCGGTATCGGCTGCCTCACCTTCAACGACTTCACGCTTTAGTACTTCGTCCTTTATCTGCTTGGCGATGAATTCCGAGTCAATCTTCACGCCGGGAAACAGCCGGCGAATTTCTCGTCGCACCTGAGTTATCACCGACTCACTCAACAGTGTTGCCGCAAGCGTATATCGGCTCGTCGCCTGCATCTGCTCCAAGTAGTCGGAGATCTTTTCCTTGGTCCAGCCTTCGCGCGATAGGCTACTGAAGCAATCGACCAGCGCTTCATGACGATACGGGTGCTTGAGGAGATCGACTTCCGTTACGAGCAGGTTGGTAATGGGTTGACCAAATCCGATCTTGTAGACACGCCAAACAATTCCATTGGTAAGCATGACCCACTCGCAGCCCTTGTTGGCTGCATAATCGACGGCTTGTTTGACATGCGATTCTTTGAGATCGACACCGATCGCTTTCACTTCAATGAGAAAGCAAAGCTTGTCATCAATTTTCACCGCCAAGTCGCAGTACGTTCCACGAATTGCAAACTCTGTCGTGATCTCAGTGTACTTAGCGTAGCCGAGTACGTCGGCGAGGAAATCAGCGATCATTACAGCAGTGTCAGACTCGCTAACGTCCCTCTTCTTCGCGGCATCGAAAATCGGTTGGTAGCGCTTAAGACCCAACAAGAGACGGTCGTGCGCCCGCTTTGGAAGCGACATATTTATTTTCCCCACCATTCGGAGTGCCCGCCCAGCGTTCACTCCTTCTATTTATTGCAACCATATCTAGCGCCCTGAAAGAACACAGGCAAGGTTGGGTTGATGCCGTCCGGAAAGAGCGACGGCTAGAAGGAAGTATGTACTTAGGCATGCGTCGCTGCCTTCGCTCATTGTAGCTCGCGACCAGCCAAAGAAAGTACCGCTCGAGAGTAAAGACGGACCGGGCGCCTCTTGGTTGCTGCCGGATATCAGTTCTGCTTTCGTTTGCAATTGGGCGGCAGCCTGAGTAATTGCTTCCCCCTAGCGGATGGGTGGCCGAGTGGTTTAAGGCACCGGTCTTGAAAACCGGCGTGGGTTCACGCCCACCGTGGGTTCGAATCCCACCCCATCCGCCATGTTGAGAACCACACCGTGGATGGCGGCGGCTATAGCTCCTGCCTCTCCCCATATCTTCGGCAACACCGCCCGCCGCACGATTCGTTTGTCAACGTACACGCCAGGTGATCGACTGCGCCCGGTTGCGTCGAGGGGGTGCAAGTACAGTTATGGACGGCGAATACGATTACATCATCATCGGTGGCGGGTCGGCAGGTGCGGTGCTGGCGGCGCGGCTTACCGAAAATCCGGCGATCCGTGTGCTGCTGCTGGAAGCCGGGCTCGACTTCCGCACCGCCGAGACGCCGGCCCATCTGCGCATCCCCAATCCGCTGCGCGCCATCGGCGACGATAACTATCGATGGCCCAGGCTGCTGGCGCGGCGCACCGAGCGGCAGAAGCCGAAGCTCTTGTGGCGCGGCCGGGCCATCGGCGGCAGTTCGACCATCAACGGGCAGATCGCCATCCGCGGCATTCCCGAGGATTTTGCCGACTGGGAAGCCGAGGGTGCGCACGGCTGGGGCTGGAACGAAGTCCTCCCCTACTTCTGCAAGCTCGAAGACGACGTGAACTTCAGCGACCGGCCTTATCACGGCAAGGACGGACCCATTCCCGTCTATCGCGCGCCGGTCGAGGATTGGGGACCCGCCGACCGGGCGCTGATGAAGGCGGCGGTCGGCCTTGGCTACGGCTGGTGCGAGGACCACAACGCGCCCGAAGGCACCGGCGCCTCGCCCTACGCCATCAACAGCCGCGCCGGCCTGCGTATCTCGACCAACGATGGCTATCTCGAACCGGCGCGGCATCGGGGCAACCTGACGATCGTCGGAGAGGCGCTGGTCGATACGCTGCAATTCGAGGGCAATCGCCCGCACGTCTCCGGCGTTGCGGTGCGCGTTGGAGGTGAGACGCGGACCGTGCGCGCGCGGCGCGAAGTGATCCTCTCGGCCGGCGCCATCCATTCACCGGCAATCCTGCAACGCTCCGGCATCGGCCCGCATTCCGTGCTGCACCGGCTCGGCATCGAGACCGTGGCCGACCGGCCGGTGGGCGAGCACCTGCTCGACCATCCGATCCTCAGCCTGATGCTTCACCTGCGGGAGAACGCTCGGGTCAGCACCCTGATGCATCGCCATACCAATTGCTGCGTACGCTACTCCTCCGGGCTCGCCGGCGCCGGCGTGAACGACATGATCATGATCGCGGGCAACCTGCGGGCCGAGCAGGATGGCGGCACGGCCCTGGCACGGCTGGCCGTATCGGCATTCCAGGCATTCAGCGAAGGCACGGTGCGGATCGTGAGCCGCGACGCCGCCATCGATCCGCAGATCGACGAGCGCATGCTGTCGAGCGAGAGCGACTATCTGCGCATGCGCGACGGCGTGCGGCGGCTGCAGGAGATCGCCCACCATCCCGACGTCCAGGCCATTGCGACCCGTGCCGACTACGGCATGTCGGGCCGGTCGATCGACGAGCCGTTCGGTCCGCAGGAACTCGAAGACTGGATGTTCGCCGATTGCTCGGACGCCCAGCATGCCAGCGGCACCTGCCGCATGGGCGCGGCCGACGATCCGCGCTCGGTCGTCGATCCGGAATGCCGCGTGATCGGCTGCACCGGCCTTCGTGTCATCGATGCGTCGATCATGCCCACCGTCGTGCGCGCCAACACGCATTTCACGACGGTGATGATCGCGGAGAGGATGGCCGACCGGCTGCGGCAGCGCGCAGCCGGTTAGCATCTGCGAACTTCAGGCGGCTTTCGCCGTCTTGCCTTCCAGCGCCGCCAGTACCTTGGGCGGCGACATGGGCAGGCTATAGAAGCGCTGGCCGAGTGCGTTGTAGATCGCGTTCGACACAGCGGCCAGCGGCGGCACCAGCGGCACCTCGCCGACGCCGCGTACACCTTGCGGATGTTTGGGGTTCGGAATCTCGATCATCACTGTATCGAGCATCGGCAGGTCGGAGGTCACCGGCATGCGGTAGTCGAGGAAGCTCGGGTTATCGAGCTTGCCGTTCTTGTCATAGATGTATTCCTCGCTGAGCGCCCAGCCGATGCCCTGGGCGGCGCCGCCCTGCATCTGGCCTTCGACATAGCCTGGGTGGATGGCGCGGCCGACATCCTGGAACGAGGTGTAGCGCAGCACCCGCACGATGCCGAGTTCGGGGTCGACCTCGACGTCGCAGATGTGCGTCGCGAAGCCGCCTTCGGCGCCCGTGGTGTTGAGCTGGGTGCCGGCGCCGATTGGGCCGCCAGTGGCGTTGGCCTGAGCGGCGAGCTGGCCGAGGGTCATCGGCTCGAACTTGCCGGCATTGTCGCCAGCCGGCCGCGCCTCGCCGTTCTCCCAGATCACCGCGTCGGGATCGATCTTCCAGATCTTGGCGGCGCGCGCCTTGAGCTGGCCGATCACGTTCTCGGTCGACTGCGTGACCACCATTGCCGAAGCATAGGTCACGCGGCTGCCGCCGGTGAGATTGCTGAAGCCGATCACGCTGGTGTCGCCGATCAGTACCGAAACCTTGCGGTAGTCGATGCCCAGCACCTCGGCCACGATGTTGGCGGTCGAGGCGCGCGAGCCGCCGATATCGGGATGGCCGGTGATTACCACCACTGTGCCGTCCTCGTTGACGTTCACCTGCGCGCTCGACTCGCCGCCGGCGTTGAACCAGAAGCCGCTGGCCACGCCGCGGCCGTGCAGGACGCCGTTCTTAGATTTGGGCAATGCAGTCTTGTAGTGCGGATGGGCGATCGCCTGCTCGATCGTCTCGACGAAGCCGATCCTCGGGAAGGTCGGACCGTGCGCCGCCTTCGTCCCCTGCTTGGCGGCGTTCTTCAGCCGGAACTGCAGCGGATCCATCTTCAGCGCTTCGGCCAGCTCGTCCATCACGCATTCGACGGCATAGGCGCCGATCGGAGCGCCGGGCGCGCGATAGGCCGCGACCTTGGAGCGGTTGGACACCACGTCGTAACCGACCGAATGGACATTGGGGATGTCGTAGGGCGCAAAGGAGCAGCCCGCGGCGCCGCGGATCGGCGAGCCCGGCAGCGCACCCGCCTGCAGACAGTAGGTACCTTGGGCGGCCACGATCTTGCCGTCCTTGGTTGCGCCGATCTTCACCTTGCTGGAGGAGCCCGAGGTCGGGCCTGAGGCATGGAAGACCTCGGTGCGCGTCATCGCCATCTTCACCGGGCGGCCAGATTTCTTGGCCAGCAGCAGCGCCACGGGTTCGAGGTAGATGATGGTCTTGCCGCCGAAGCCGCCGCCGATCTCGGCCGGGATGGCGCGGATATCGTTCTGCGGGATGCCCGTCAGATAGGCGCACATGGCGCGGACCATGAACTGGCCCTGGCTGGAACTCCAGATCGTGGCCTTGCCGTCGGAGACGCTGACCAGGCAGGCATGCGGTTCGATATAGCCCTGGTGCACCGGCTGGGTGCGGAACGAACGCTCGACGATCACGTCGGCCTTGGCGAAGCCCTCGCCCACGTCGCCGAGCTTGTGCTCCAGCTTGCCGGCGATGTTGGAGGGCTTGCCGTCGAAGGTGATGTGGTCGTGCAGGATCGGTGCATCAGGCTTCATCGCCTCCTCGACGTCGATGACGAAGGGCAATACCTCGTATTCGACTTCGATCAGCTTGCACGCCTCCGCCGCGATCTTCTCCGAGGTCGCGGCAACCGCGGCCACCGGATGGCCGACGAACAGCGCCTTCTCACGTGCCATGACGTTGCGGCACATCCAGCGCATGTCCTGGATGCCCAGCATCACAGACTTGGCGATCGGGAAGTCGACGACATCCCGGGCTGTCACCACGGCCTTCACGCCGGGATGGGCTTCCGCCTTGGCGGTGTTGATCGACTTGATGCGGGCATGCGGATGCGGGCTGCGCAGCACCTTGCCCCAGATCATGCCGGGCATGGTCGTGTCGGCGGCATAGGCGGCGCGGCCGGTCACCTTGTCGGCGCCGTCGGGGCGGATCGTGCTCTTGCCGATCCACTTGTTGTCGCCGCCTGCAGTGGTGGTCGTGGTGGTGCTCATCGTGCGCCTCCCCTCATGTCGGCAGCCGTTTCCATCACGGCGCGGACGATCTTGTCGTAACCCGTGCAGCGGCAGAGATTGCCGGCCAGCCAGAAGCGGACCTCGTGCTCCGTCGGATCGGGATTGCGTTCGAGCAGCGACTTCGCGGCCATCAGAACACCCGGCGTGCAGATGCCGCACTGGAGCGCCGCCATCTCGAGGAACTTGGTCTGCAGCGGGTGAAGCTCCTCGCCCGCCATGCCTTCGATGGTGGCGATCTGCCGGCCCTCGGCCTCGGCCGCCAGCATCAGGCAGGAGCAGACGAGCCGTCCGTCGAGCGTGATCGAGCAGGCGCCGCAATCACCCGAGCCGCAGCCCTCCTTGCTGCCGGTCAGGCCGAGCGGCCCACGCAGCACATCGAGCATGCTCTGGTCGGCATCGCACAGGAACTCCTGCGGCTCGCCGTTTATGGTGGTGGAAACGTGCAGTTTGGCCATGTGTTCGGTTCCTCGATCTCAATTGCTTTTGGCGCGCTCGGCGGCAATGACCGCGGTGCGCTTCAGCAGCACTCCGGCGATCTGGGTGCGGTAGGCGATGGTGCCGCGCTTGTCGTCGATCGGACGGCAGGCGGCGCGACAGGCGTTGGCAGCCTTGTCAAGGGCCGCATCGTCGAGCTTGGAACCGATGAGGGCCTTGGCCGCATCCTCGATCAGCAGCACGGTCGGCGCGACAGCGCCCAACCCGACCCGCGCGGCAGTGCAGACGCCCTTTTCCAGAACCAGGCTGACGCCACAGCCAACGACGGCGATATCCATTTCCGTGCGCGGGATCATGCGCAGGTAGGCATCGCTCGATCCCTTGGGCCGTGCCGGCAGCGCAAAGCTGACGACGATCTCGCCGGGTTCGAGGTTTAGACGTCCCGGCCCCTTGGGCACCGCTTCGACGGGCAACTCTCGCCGGCCCTTCGGCCCCTGGATCGTAACGATGGCACCTGCCGCAACCATGGCCGGCACGCTGTCGCCCGCTGGCGAGCCGTTGCAGAGATTGCCGCCCGGCGTGGCGCGTCCCTGGATCTGCGTCGAACCGATCAGGTTCGCGGCCTCCACGACACCCGGCCAGACCTTCTTGAGCTTGGGATGTTCGCGGAGCGTCGCCCCCGACACGGCGGCGCCGATGCGGAAGCCGCCGCCTGCGACCTCCTCGATGGCGGTCATCTCGCCGATCTTCTTGATGTCGATGATGGTGTGCGGCGTGACGGTACCAGCACGCATCTGGACCAGAAGATCCGTGCCGCCGGCTAGGATGCGGCCCTTCCCTGAACTGGCTGCGAAGGCCTGCACCGCCTCGTCGAGCGTCTTCGGTGCCAAATACTGGATATCGGTCATGCTGCTGAAGCCCTTTCCATCCCGCGCGCGCTTGTTCACGTCGTTGCGTTCTTGATGGCAGGCTAAGGCGGGATGTTACCCGACGGCAAGCAGCGAGTGCCCTCGGGTTCCGTTTTGGACAGCGATTGGAGGGGGCGAAGGGTGAAGCCGGGCGATTCCCGATCCGCCCGGTTCCCCTGGGGACTGCCTAGACGTCGAGGATCGGTGTAAAACCGCCATAGATCATGCGCCTGCCGTCGAAGGGCATCGCCCGGCCCTGAAGACGGGAATCGGCCATCAGCTTCTCCCAGCCGGCATTGCGCACTTCCTTGGAAGGCCACTCGATCCAGGAGTAGACGACCTGTTCGTCGTCGGTCGCCTTCACGGCGCCCTTGAAATCGGTGACCTTGCCGTCAGGTACGGCATCGCCCCAGGCCTCGACGACGCGGACGGCGCCGAATTCCTTGAACATGACTGCGGTCTTCGTCGCCATGTCGCGATAGGCTTCCATGTTGCCGACTGGCACTGGGATCAGGCAGCCATCTATATAACCCGTCTTGCCTGCCGCACGTTCGTCGACCAGGGAGGCGAAGCCACCGTAGATCATGCGCTGGCCGTCGAAGGGCATGTTGGTGCCCATCTCCTTCATCCGCGGATCGCTCATGATCTTGGCGTTCGCCGCGTCGTGCGCTTCCTTGCTGGGGAATTCGAGCCAGGAGAAGACGACGACCTCGTCCGGCTTGGCCTTCACGGCGCCCTTGAAGTCGGTGACCTTGCCGTCCGGCACGTCGTCGCCCCAGGCTTCGACCATGCGGGTCGCGCCGAATTCCTTGAACAGCGGCGCCGCGTCGGCAGCGTGCTTGCGATAGGTCTCCTTGTTGGCCGCGGGTACGGCGGCAACGAATCCGCTCACGTAGGACATGCTCTACTCCTGCTGCTCCGGGGGCTTGACGTAATATGTTGATATCAACATAAATATACCATGTCAAAGCTCGCGACGGTCACCTACCAGGCGACGGAGTATGTCCGTGACCACTGTCTCTGCCTGGCCGCCCAACGCGTGGCCCGCACCCTGGCGCGCCGCTTCGACGAGGCACTGCGGCCGGTCGGACTGACCAGCGGGCAGTTCTCGCTGTTGATGTCACTCAATCAACCTGCCCCGCCGTCCATTGGTTCCATCGCCTCCTTGCTAGCGATGGATCGCACGACGCTTACGGCGAATCTGAAGCCGCTGGAACGGCGAGGCCTGGTGGAGACCAAGGTCGATCCAGCCGACCGGCGAGGCCGCTTGCTGGTCCTGACGGCGTCCGGCCGCGATTTGCTGCAAAGTGCCCTGCCCATCTGGCAGCACACCCAGAACGAGGTCGACGATCTTCTGCGCCAGACAGACGCCGAAATCGTACGCGGGGGCTTGCGCGCGCTGGCCTAGCGCACGCCGTACTTGGCGAACTCGCTGCCGATGGTCGGTTGGATCCCGGTCGCGGTCGACATGTCGTTGATACCCGACGGCATCTCTCCCATCTTCGATTTGGCGAAGCCACGGCCATAGAGCGCCCGGGCCCTATTGGGGTCGAGCTTCAGCGACGCGTCGTACTCGGCGATCGCCTTGTCGTAGTGTTTTTGCTTCAGGTAGATCAGCCCCATGTTGTCGTGCGTGTAGGGATCGTTGGGCTGCAGTGCCAGCGCTTCCTTGCAGTCTACCAAGGCGCCATCGAGGTCCCGGCCCGTCACGGCGCGTGTCAGGCAACGATTGTTCAGAGCCGGCCCCATCTTCGAGTCGAGCTTCAACGCTTCATCGTAGTCGCTGACGGCTTTGGCGTAATCGCCTGTGCTGAAATAGGCGATACCGCGATTGAGGAACAGGTTGGGGTCCTTCGGCCTGAGCCGGATAGCCTGGCTCAGGTCGTCGATTGCATAGTTGTAGTCGCCGAGGTTGCTGTAGAGCGCAGCTCGGCTGGCATAGATGCGGGGATTGTTGGCGTCGGTCCGCAGAGCGTCGCCGTAGTCGCTGATCGCCCTCGCCGTGTCGCCGCGAAGTGCCAGCACTTGCGCGCGATAGAGCAGCGCCGTCGCGTTGCCCGGTGAAAGCTTCAGCGCCGCATCGATATCGCTCAGGGCCCGAGGGAAGTCCTTCTTCAGACCGTAGGCGAAGCCGCGCTGCGTCAGGGCATTGATGTCTTCGGGACTGATCTTGAGGGCACGATCGAAGTCCTCGATGGCTTCGTCGTACTTGTTCTTGAAGAGCAATGCCATGCCGCGATTGATGTAGGTCAGTGGCTCCTTCGGATCGAGCTTGATCGCTTCGGAGTAATCGGCAACCGCGTTGTCGTAATCCTCCACACGATGATAGGCGGTGCCGCGCTCGAAGTAGACCGAGGCCACGCCCGGGGCGAGCTTAATCGCCCGATCGAGATCGGCCGCCGCCTCCTTGGCGGGGTCCATCCTCAGATAGGCGGCCCCGCGACCAAGGTAAGGTCGTGGATCCTTCTCGTTGATCCGCAAGGCCTCCTCGAAGTCTTTGACGGCAGCGTCGTAGTCCTGTTTGTCGATCATCGCCATCCCGCGCTGGTAGTAGGCGTTCGCAACCTGATCGGTGGTCTGGGCGATTTCGGGGTCCGGTGCGGCGCCGGTCTTGCGCGCTATCCGCAGAATATCAGCCGTCTGAAGGCCGAGGCGGATAGCTTCGGTAAAATCGGCGATGGCGTGGTCGGCATCGTTCTTCTGGCGCCAGGTGACGCCACGATTGATCAGCGCGTTGATCTCCTTGGGATTGAGCTTCAGAGCCAGGTCGAAGTCGGCAATCGCCTCGTCGAACTTGCCTTTCTTCGTATAGTAGACGATGCCGCGATTGACGAGCGGCGCCGGGTCCTTGGGCGTGAGCTCGTGGGCGATCGTATAATCTTCGAGCGCATGATCGGCATCGCCGATGCGATGATACGCGATGCCACGCTGGGCATGGGCGAAAGCTTGTCCCGGCGTCAACTTGATGCCTGTGGTGAAATCCGCGATCGCGGCATGGACGTCGTTCTTGTACATGTACGATGCGCCGCGACCGACATACGGGGACGCGTCCTGCGGGTTGAGACGGATCGATTCCGTGAAATCGGCGATCGCCTTGTTGTAGTCCGTCTTGTCGTACCAGACGAGGCCACGCTGGAAATAGGCAAAGGCGGCCTGCAATGCGATGCGCTTCTTGCTGTCGTCGTTCGTCGGGGCGAGCTGGCTGGAAACCGAGTCGGGCACCAGCTTGATTTCCACCGGGTCGATCTTCTCCGGCAGCAGTTTGATCGCCGTAGTGAAATCGGCGATTGCCTTGTCGAGATCGCCTTTGCGGCGATAGACAATGCCCCGGTTGATGTAGGCGCTGATCTCGCGCTGATTGATCTTGAGGGCCGCATTGAAATCGGCAATCGCACCTTCGTTGTTATCCTTCCTGGTATAGAGGACGACGCCACGGTTGATCAGCGGCAGGGTCTCGCGCGGCGCCAGCCGGATCGCATCGCTGTAGTCGAGGATCGCCCGGTCGGCTTCGCCGATTGTTTGGTAGACGACACCGCGTTGAATATAGAGCTGAGGGTTGAGCGGCGAAGCGGTGATCGCGTCGGTGAAGATCTTGATCGCCTGGCGATAGTCAGCTTTCGAGCGCTTGTCGCTGTCGGGCCCGCTTTCTGCCAGTCCACGATTGAGGTAGGCGAGCGCCAGTGCCCCCCCGCTCAGCGCGCCCTTGGTGATGGCCTCGCTGCAGGCGGCGACCTTCGTGGGAGCGTCGGCGCCGGTCAGGCCGTAGCAGACATCTGCTGGCGACGGCGTCTTGTTTGCAGCGGCAGGCTGCTGCGGTTGCGGCTTCTGTTGCGCCACCACCGCCGCATTGCTGAATACAAGACCGACGGCGCAGGTGGCCAACACCCACGCCGCCCGATGCGCAATACCCCACATGATCCATCCTCGTGCCACCGCAGCGCTCCCACAGCTCCGCAGTCGATAGGCGAAAATCACCAATAAAACGCCTTTTCGGGCATTTGTGTGGAGGTGGCAAGCTGTGTCCGCAGCAACCAGACTGCAGTCGACGGCTGCCAGGAGCCTTGGCAGGCCAAATAAGCAAAGGGAGGAAACGATCATGACCGACCAAAGAAATGCCATCGGACGCCGCGCTCTCGTCGCCGGCATCGCCGGTGGCGTAGCCACGACCGTGTTGAGCGCGCCGAGCATTGTTTCCGCCCAAGGGAGTTATCCCAACAAATCCGTTCGCTACATCAACCCCTTTCCGGCGGGCGGTGCCACCGACACGCTCTCGCGCATCTTCTGCGCCAAGCTGTCGGACCTGAGCGGCCAGCAATGGATTGTCGAGAACAAAGGAGGCTCGGGTGGCAATGTCGGCATGGAAGCGCTGATGCAGTCGCCTCCCGACGGGTACACGCTCGGACTGGGCGGCATTGCCAGCCATGCCATCTCGCCGACGCTCTATGCCAAGCTGCCATTCAATGCGAGGACGGACTTCACCTTCGTGTCGAGGATCTGGCAGTTGCCCAACATGCTGGTGGTCAACCTCGACATCCCGGCGAAGACGGTCGCGGAGTTGATCGCCTTCCTGAAGAAGAATCCCGGCAAATATTCCTATGGCTCGGCCGGCAACGGCACCACCCTCCATCTCTCGGGCGAGTTGTTCAAGATGATGGCGGGTGTCGACATACTGCATGTGCCCTATCGCGGCGCCGCACCGGCGATGCAGGATCTGCTGGCCGGTCAGATCCACATAATCTTCGACAACATCCCGGGGGCACTTGCCCAGTCACGTCCGGGCAAGGTGCGACCGCTCGGCGTCACGTCCAAGGAGCGGACGCCGGTAGTGCCCGACGTCCCGGCCATTGCCGAGACGCTGCCGGGGTTCGACATCAACTCGTGGACCACACTCACCGGCCCGGCCAAGCTGCCGCCCGACGTCGTCGCACGCCTCTCCGAACTCTCGAAGAAAGCGCTGGAGAGCGAAGACCTGAAGGCCAAGTTCCTCGACCTCGCCGCGACTGCCGTCTGGTCCTCACCGGCCGACACTCTGGCTTACCGCGACTCGGAAGAGGCGCGGCTGGCGCCCATTATCAAGGCATCGGGTGCGCGTATCGACTGACAAGATGGAAGCGTCGACCCTGCCAGCAGCGGCAGGGTCGACGAGCCCTTAAAATTATCCCGGCCCACGGGATCATTTCTCATAGGCAGGTGTGGGACGTAGTCTTCGCGGGGATTGACCGGCATGGTTGCTACACTTCAACAAAGGGCGAGCCTTTCCATGAAGACACTTTCCACGGCGCAGGCTGTCGTCTCGATGCTCGAAGTGAACGGCATCGACACGCTTTTCTGCCTGCCCGGCGTGCAGAACGATGCGTTCTTCGATGCCCTATACGACCGCACCAATGCAATCCGGCCGATCCACGCCCGCCACGAGCAGGCCTGCGCCTACATGGCATTGGGTTATGCCATGGCAACGGGCAAGCCCTCCGCCTATGTCGTGGTCCCCGGCCCCGGCTTCCTCAACACCACGGCCGCACTCTCCACCGCCTATGCCGTCAATGCGCCCGTACTGGCGCTGACCGGCCAGATCCAGCAGGCGATGATCGGCCGCAATGTCGGCTTGCTGCACGAACTGCCGGATCAGCTCACCATCATGCGCGGCCTCACTAAGTGGGCCGACCGCATCCCCTCGCCCGCCGCGGCACCGGCGTTGATCAACGAGGCATTCCGCCGCCTGCTCTCGGGCCGCCAGCGTCCCGTGGGGCTCGAATGCGCGCTCGATACCTGGGCGCGCCGAGCGCCAGTCGAGCTGATGAGCACTCCCGCTGCCGCCGACCCTTGTCCTGTCGACGAGGAAGCCGTGGAACGTGCCGCCAGGCTGCTGGGCAGCGCCGAGCGGCCGATGATCGTCGTCGGCGGTGGAGCCCAAGGTGCCGGCGAGCACGTCGCCCGCATTGCGGAAATGCTCGACGCGCCGGTGATGACCGGCCGTATGGGCCAGGGCGCGATCGACGGACGGCATCGGCTCTCTGTCACGGCGCCGGCCGGCTATCGTTTCTGGGGCGAGGCCGATGTCGTGCTGGCCGTCGGCACGCGTTTGCAGCCGCAGCAGCAGAACTGGGGTGTCGATCCTTCCCTGAAGATCATTCGCATCGATGTCGACAGCGAGGAACTGGACCGCCAGCACAAGCCCGAGATCGGCATCGTGGGCGACGCTACGGCCACGCTGGAGGCGCTGGCCAACCGCCTGGCCGGGCACAACCGCAAGCGCAACGGCCGCGCCGACGAAGTCGCAGAGACGAAAGCGGCTGCGACCAAGATCATCCACGACACCCTCGCGCCGCAGATCGCCTACCTCGAGGCGCTGCGCAAGGCATTGCCGGAGGATGGCATCCTGGTCGATGAGCTGACGCAGATGGGTTATGCGGCGCGCTTTGCCTACCCGACCTACAAGTCGCGCACCTTTCTCTCGCCGGGCTACCAGGGAACCTTGGGATGGGGCTATGCGACCTCGCTCGGCGCCAAGGTCGCCAGGCCGGACACGCCGGTCGTCTCGATCAGCGGCGACGGCGGTTTCATGTTCACGGCCATGGAGATGGCCACGGCGGCGCAACACGGGATCGGCGTAGTGGCCGTCGTCTTCAGCGACGGCGCCTACGGCAACGTACGGCGCATCCAGCAGCAGTCCTTCAACAACCGCACCATCGCCTCGGACCTGCGCAACCCGGACTTCGTGAAGCTCGGCGAGAGCTTCGGCATCGATGCGGTGCGCGCCAATTCACCGGAGGAGCTTGGCACCGCCGTCGCGCGCGGCATTGCCAAGGGCGGCCCGATGCTGATCGACTGTCCGGTCGGCCAGCTTCCCGATCCGTGGAAACTCATCACCCTGCCGCGCAACCGCCCGCGCCGTGCCTGAGGTCAGTCGACGCGGCCCTTGCTGAGGATGTCGGCCATCAACCGCTCGGCGTGCGCCTGATCGGCGATGCGCTTGGAGGTGAAGCGCTGGTCGCCTGCCGGGGCGATACCCAGCAAGTGGCCCGCCAAACAGGCTGGCGGCGGCGGCGGCTCGGTATCCTCTTCCGGCATCTCGACTTCGGCCATGGCAAAGTAGGTCGACCCATCTTCGCGCCGGAAGAAGTCGATATCCCAGTGGCAACGACCCTCGCCCCAGGAATAGCGGACCTTCTGAAGGCTCTCGATGCGCTGGGTCCACAGCCGAGCAAAGTCGGCGGCGCTGAGGCCAGTCTCGATCTCGACCACCTGGCCGTCGATGGTGCGTTTGTAGGTGAAAACGTGATCGATCTTGCCGTCCGCCTCGATCGAGCGAATGCGCAGGCCGGGCGCATCCAGATAGGCCTGGCGCAGGAAGTTGCGTGAGACACCCGGCCGGCTGGCCAACTGAGCTTCGAGCTTTCCGTCGTCTTTCAGGACAAATTTGCGCTCGTTCTCGATCGGCATGCTAGGTTCGTTCCCATGTCCACACAGACGATCGACGACCTGCCGACGCCGGCCCTCATTCTTGACCGTGCCATCCTGCGCCGCAACACCAAGCGCATGAGCGAGCGTCTGCGTAACGCAGGTGTCATGCTGAGGCCGCATCTCAAGACCGCGAAGTCGATCCAGGTCGGCCGCCTCGCCGTCGAGGGCCATGACGGCCGCATCACCGTCTCGACCCTGGCCGAGGCACGCTATTTCGCCGACGGCGGCTTCAAGGACATCCTCTACGGCGTCGGCATCGTGCCGTCGAAGCTCGCCGCCGTGAGCGAACTGCGCCGCCAGGGTGTCAACCTGCGTATCGTCACCGACAACCTCGACGTGGCCAAGGCCATTGCCGCAGCCGCCAAGGATGGCGACACGTTTTCCATCTTCATCGAGATCGACAGCGGCGCCGGCCGTGCCGGTCTGCCCTTTCCCGCCCTGCCGGGCCTGCTCGATATCGGCCGCGTCCTGCACGACGCGCCGGGCGTCGAACTGGCGGGCGTCATGACCCATGCCGGCCACTCCTATCACCAGAGCACGCCCGACGGCATCGCAGCCATCGCCGAACAGGAACGGGTAGCGATCGTCACCGCGGCCGAGAAGCTGCGCGCCGCCGGCATTCCCTGCCCCATCGTTTCGGGCGGCTCGACGCCGACGGCGATGCTGTCGCGCGATTTCACCGGCATCACCGAGATGCGGCCGGGTGTCTATGTCTTCAACGACCTCGACCAGGAGTATATCGGCTCGTGCGGCGCAGGTGACATCGCGCTTTCCGTGCTGGCTTCCGTGATCGGCCACTACCCGCACCGCAATCAGCTCCTGATCGATGCCGGCGCGCTGGCGCTCTCCAAGGACATCAGCGCGCAGGAATTTCAGCCCAAGGTCGGCTACGGCACGATCGTCGATGCGCCGGTGTCCGCCATGGCCGTCGTCGACTGCTCGCAGGAGCACGGCTTCGTCGGCGCCGACGATCCGCTGCCCTACGGCAACCTGCCGGTCGGCGCGCGCATCCGCGTCCTTCCCAACCACGCCTGCATCACCGCAGCGGCCTACGACCGCTACTACGTGGTCGACAGCGACCTCGACGGCGGCAAGTCGGTCGTCGATATCTACGACCGCATCAACGGCTGGTGAGGCAACGGTAAGTTGAATTGCCCTCTTTGACGACCATGCCATTTGGCCGAAGAAGAATCATACTTCAAACGCAGCCTGAAAAATGGCGACAGCCGAGGCGAAGGCTGACGCGTCGAGTTGCAGAGGGTCATGGACGAGGTACGCGGCTGCGCATTGGCCGGTCATTTCGGCAAAGCGCGCTCGTTATCTTCAAGCCCCATCGTTCTTGTGCTTGAAGCGGCAACAACAATAAACTCAATACCGTCGATTGAGCTTTGATCTTAAAGCCCGGATAAGGCTGCCGAGAGGCCTTCTAGGGGCGCCTGCACCGTTACTGTCTGCAGTTGCGTAGCCACGGCGACCGGATCGCGGTAGGCCGGCTGGGGCGACAAAGCAACGTAGAAGATTTCCGACGTGCTACCTTTGTCTATACAGGCCTTGAGACGGTGGTCTAGAGGCAACATTCCGATGCATATCTTCTGGTCGCAGTCGGCCGTCTTGATGATGAATGCCGACTCGTTCTTGCCGAAGGAAATGCGAACGGGCTGCCCCTTTCCCACTACCGCCGGTACTCTCACAATCATCATTGGCGAGCCATTCGCGGTCGCCGAGAGGCTCCAACTGAAGACTATCGCTCCACTTGCATCGACAATGCTCTGAGAAATGTTGCAGATCCGTTGCTTCTTCTCGAGATTCTCGTCGCAGATCAAGGTCCAGTTTTTATAGGGACGGATGATGCGGCGATACTCGCCGAGCGGTACGTCGCTAGGCACTGCGACGTCCGACGGCTTGATCGAATAGGGTGGCTGGCTCGTCTGCTGGTCGGCGCGGGCAGCGCCGGCCAGCGGAACCAGGAAAAGACATAGCAAAACGAGTGGGATCAAGAAGGATGCCCTCCTGATCATCGATCCTGCCTAGTTCAAAGTGAAAGAGAGGCCGGCACCGAAGCCCCAGCTGTCGCCTGTCGTCGTTGCCGAGACGTTGGCGCGGACTCCCTGGCTTTCGCTGGTGTAACCGAGGCCCATGGCACCGGAGGCATAGCCTTTCCACACACCGCCGCCGACACTGGCACTGAGCTTGCCGGGCCGGTTGTCGTAGCGGAGCGACGAGGCCGCCAGGCCGATCGCTGCGGCCTGCCGCGCTTCCTTCTGCACATCGCCGATCTGCTGGCTGAGCTGACCGAAACGCATGTCGGTGTAGTTGTTGGCCTGGTTCAGCGTCTGGACCGCCACCTGGTTGGTGTAATTCACCGACGTCTGCAGGGCCGCACCGACCTGGACGTTGGTGTAGTTGTTGGCGGCCGTAGTGGCAGCCTGCACCTGGCTGACGTTAGCCGCGTCGGTCGGGGCAACGCCCGGCGCAACGTTCTTGATCAGCACCGGCACGCTGGGATCGCCACCCTGCAGGGTGACCGTGTTGGTCTTCGCACCGCCCACCGTGTCGTAGAGCACGACATTGCCGACTGTCGACTGAAGATTGTTAACGGCGGTGTTTGTGGCAAAGAGCTTGCTGCCGTTCACCGCATCGGTCGAGGTGGCCGAGAGCCGGCCTGCTGCCACGTTGGTGGCCGTCCGCTCGTTGCCGGCGCTGCCGACGCTCAGCGTGCCGGCCAGCGATGCCGAGAACTGTCATCG
>WBZX01000395.1_pt1 | contig 40620 bp, 29 predicted proteins | sample 5204211 | NCBI WGS metagenome assembly WBZX01 (sample SAMN12344362, study PRJNA552823) | activated sludge metagenome | biome: Activated sludge suspended growth; feature: Nitrification reactor; material: Wastewater; isolation source: activated sludge from nitrification reactor of wastewater...
CCTCGAAGAAGATCCACGTGCTCGGGCCCACCTGCACGGGTGATCGTTGCCCGGGCACGGTCAACAGCGGCTCGTACTTCGTCGAGGACATCGGACCGTGCGAGGAGAGCGACGAGGCCAAGGCCTCACCCCGCGGCGCCGAGGAGTACTGCCGCATCTCGCCGCTGGTGGTGGCGTTCGGCATCGAGTTCGTCTTCAACAACCTGCTCGAGCCGACCTCGGTCGAGCTGGTGCGCAAGCGCCCCGATCAGCCCAAGCTGTTCGAGGTCTACGACTGGAAGACCGACATCCTCGACATCGTCGGCCCCACGACCCGCTACAACGGCGACTTCAACAAGGGCACCGGCGACGCGCCCGACGTCGTCTCGCGCCTGGTCAACCTCGCGTGCGTCGACAACCTCGCCGACGCCGGCGTGCCGTTCGACCACACCAGCTACGAGAACCCCGCGACCAACCCGTGCAACACCACGCGCGAGGTCGACGGCGAGCTGTTGCCGATGAAGATGCGCGTCGGCACCGACGACGCGAAGCTGGTGTCGTTCCGCGGCCTGTGGACGGCCGGGAGCAACAGCTGCGACACGCCGCAGGAGGGCTTCGACAGCTGCTGCAGCGAGTGCGACTACCTGCTCAGCGTGCGGGTCAACAAGTACGGCCTCGACGGGAGCGGCAACCCGCGCACGCCGAAGGGCGACAACCCGGGCGGTGCCGGCGACGGCGCGATCACCTGCGACGCGACCGCCGGTGACCCGCTCATCGAGTGCAAGAACTTCGTCGTCGACGTGGACCGTCAGGACGAGGACTTCAGCTACACCTACTACTGGTCGTGCGAGCCGGGCACGCCGGGCTGCAAGGCCGAGACCTTCCAGGTGCCGTGGAGCGACAAGATCCGCGAGACCCACCCGGATCAGCGTCCCGCCCACCTCGAGAACCTCACCTCGAAGTGCAACACCACGCAGGAGTGCCGCGACGTCCACGGCCTCGACGGCACGGTGTGCATGGGCTCGCTGCCCAGCGGCGACAGCTGCGTGGTCGGCATCGACCCCGAGTGCACCGAAGGGGCCTGCCGCGCGCAGTGGTTCGTCACCTGCGCGGCCAACCCGGACACCACCGGCGGCGACACCGGCTACTGCATCGACCGGCGCTTCTCGGACGCGGGTGCGGGCGCGTGCTTCTTCACCAACTCCTCGTTCCAGGGCCAGTGCAACGAAGAAGGCGAGAACTGCGACGACTTCAAGAACACGCTGCTGGGCGCCTGTAACAGCGAGACCAACGACACGGTGCTGACCGCGTCGGAGTGCTGCCAGGACTCGCTCGGCGGCGATGTCGACGAGGCCGTCGCAGGTGTGCAGTGCGACCCGTTCTACCAGGCCAACGTCAAGCCGATCCCGCTGTACGGACGCAGCGACAAGCTGCCGGAGAACACCCGCAACTGCATCTGCGAGGACAACCCGGACGACGTGTGCAAGGCGGTGGTCGACGCGGCGTGCCGCGACGACGCCGGCAAGATCCGCCCCGAGCGCGAGGGCGAGTACGCAGTGATGTTCGTCGAGCGCCGCGGTGGTGTGGTCTACGACCCGGCCATCAAGGGCGTCGAGTACCGCCCCGCCGACCTCGGCGGCATCCCCCGCGCCGACATCGAGTCGTGCGCCGAGGGCCGCGGCATCATCGGCAAGCGCAACCGTCACGAGGGCTGGCGCGAGAACGACGCCTTCCTCGGCGAGTCCTTCGAGGACTTCGACCGCGCGATGTGCTCGGGCTCCGAGTACACCGTCACCTTCGCGACCCCGGGCGAGGGCGAGTACATCAAGGACAAGGTCGGCAACACCCTCGAGGGCAAGAACGAGTACGCGTTCCGCACCTCGGAGTTCCACGTGGTGCCGGACAGCGGCTTCCCCACCGACAACCTCCGCATCGGTGCGTGCGACTCGTTCGGCCTGCGCTTCTCGAACAAGTACGACATGAGCCCGGAGAACCTGCGGAAGATCCAGATCGTCCGCGTCGATCCAGGCGACCCGATGGACAAGACCGACGACGTCATCATCGGCGCGCCGGGTTGCGACGACATCAACATTCCGGTCGCGGGCGGATCCAACTGCGTCTCCACCAGCGACGAGCGCGACGGCGACGGCGACGGCGAGCCCGACCCGTGCAGCCCGCCGTGCCTGACCGTCAACGTCGCCGACCAGGCGACCGGCGGCCTCGCCGTCGGCATCGACCCGGCCGAGTTCGGCCCGGTGCTCGACGTCGACTCGACCTACCGCGTGCTGGTGCCGGGTCTCGGCAAGCGCGACGACATGGCCGACGGCGGCGCCTACCAGGCCTCCTTCTGGGACGCGTGCGGCATGCCGCTCGTGCTGGGCGGGGCCAGCGAGCCCGACTTCCTGTACCAGTTCAAGATCGACGTCCCGAAGTGCAAAGAGGACCGCGACCAGGACACGGTGCAGCTGTCGTGTGACAACGCGCCCGACTACTTCAACCCCAACCAGGAAGACCTCGACGGCGACGGCATCGGCGACGTCGTCGACCTGTGCCCGACCGTCCCCGGCCCCGCCGCCAACTCGGCGGACTCCGACAAGGACGGCGTCGGCAACGAGTGCGACTCGTGCCGCCGCACGCTCAACCAGTACAACAACGCCGACGGCGTCTCGATCGACGCCGAGCTGCTGGTCCGCAACGTCCCGCTGCAGGCGGATACCGACGAGGACGGCATCGGCGACGTCTGCGACAACTGCGTGCTGCTCGCGAACTGCGAGGACTACGGCCTCAGCGCGTTCGGCGCGACCGTCGACAATCCGTACCAGGTCGGCGAGCCGATCCTCTACGACGACGCCAACAAGTGCCAGCGCGACGACGACAAGAACCAAGTCGGCGACGCCTGCGACGGCATGATGCTCGTCGACACCGCGGCCGGCCCGGTCGGCCTCGGCGGCCAGGACGACTTCGACCAGGACGGCCTGATCAACATGATCGACGCCTGCCCGCGTCAGCCGGTCGATCGCATCGAGTGCGCCACCAACGATGAGTGCGGCGAGGGCCGCATCTGCGAGACCGCCTCCGGCGTCTGCAACCACCTCGACTCCGACGGCGACTCGGTCGGTGACATCTGCGACACCTGTCCGTTCTCGGCCAACGGCGAGCAGATCACCGACGGCGGCATGCAGGAGGACGACAAGGACGGCGACTTCGTCGGCAAGATCTGCGAGACCAACTCCGACTGCGCGATCCGCCAGGACGCGCGGCCGTTCTCGTTCTTCGAGGTGCAGGCCAACGGCAACTGCTGCACCGTGCAGCTGATCGCCGACGAGATGACCGGCGACCTACTCAACGCCCAGACCGGCCTCGCGCTCGAGGATCCGGATGGTCTGCCGGTCCGCGTCGACTGCGTGGAGCCCGAGGACCCGACCCTGCGAACCTGCCGCAAGCTGCCCTCGGCGGTGGCGGAGATGCCGGGCGTGCTCACGCCGCCGCCGGGCTGCGAGGCCGCGCTCGCCGATGCCGGTGTCACCGCCATCGACAACCCACGCCTCAACGTGGACGACGCCGGCTCGATCGACGCGCTGTGGAACAACATCTGTTTCCTGCCCCAGTTCGATCAGGACTACGACGGCTACGGCGACCCGTGCGACCTGTGCCCGTTCGACTTCGACCCGGAGAACAGCGTGTACATCGACGCCAACGGTCGCGTCTGGCCGACCAACGGCAAGTACTGCTTCGGCGACTACAGCATCGAGAACAAGTGCGCGGCCGAGGACACCGACGGCTCGTCGGGTAGCTCGGGCGGCAGCGGTAGCGGCAGCGGCTCGGGCAGCGACGGCGGCTCGAGCGGCTGACCTCGACCCCACGGACGAGGGCGCCTGTCGGGCGCCACGCGAGGCCGCGTCGGACACCACGACGCGGCCTCTCGCATTTTCGGCCGCTGCGGCTAGACGCCGGCGTCGGCACGCACGAGCGCGACGCCGTCGAGCCCGCTCGCCACGCTGCCCGAGAACACCAAGCCGACCCGCTGATCCTCGGGCAACGACCACACCACGCGGGCGCGGAACACCACCACCGGGTGCTCGTCGGTGGTCTCGAGATCGACGATGAGCCAGCAGCTCTCGACCAGGGTCAGCGCATCCACGGCGCGCACCTGGGCCCCGCCGGCGCTGATGTCCTCGAGGGCGACCGCGGCGGTCGAGACGCGACGGCCGTCGAAGCGGGCGATCCACGCCGGCACCGCGCAGCCGAAGCGACGGTAGCGACGCAGGCCGCCACCCTCCTCCGACGGCGTCGCGCCCAGCTGGAGCTGACCCTCGAGCTCGTCGAGCCGCGCGAGCTCGACGTGGTCGAGCAACTCGCCGCGCAGCTGCTGCAGACGCAGCCAGCGATAGTCGTACACCGACCGCACCAGCGACATCGCCTCGTTGCGCAGGTCGCCGCCGTCGAAGCCACCGCGCGGCGCCGAGATGCCGCCGCTGGGCACCGGCCGCGGACGCGGCACCGCTCGCGTCGGCACGGGCCGCGCCGGCAGCGGAGCATCGGCCGCGAGATCGAGCGAGCCACGCGGCGCGCGTGGCATCACCGCGGCGGGCATGCGGGGGGCCGCCGGCACCACGATCTGCGCGGTGTCGTCGCGCAGCACCGCCGCGATGCGCCCGTCCCCCGTCGCGCGCTGGGCCACCTGCGGCTCCGGCTCCGGCAGCGGCGTGGGCACGCCCGCGCCCTCGACCGGGTGTTGCCCGGGCTCGAAGCGGTGGGTCTGCCGCAGCACCTCCATGCCACGCTTGGGCGGCGGCTTGCGCTCGGCCACGGGCGCGTGGACCTCCTCGTAGCGCAGCCGAAAGCGGGCGATCGCGATCTCGTCACCCGGCCGCAGCTCGCGACGTTCGATGCGCACGCCGTCGACGAAGGTCCCCGTCATGCTCGAGAGGTCGATGAGCATCACGCGACCTTCGGCGTCGAGCTCGACCTTTGCGTGTCGACGCGAGACCTCGGGATCGGCGAGCTGCAGATCCGTGTCGGAGGCCCGCCCGATGGTCACCCGCCGCTCGATCACCACCGTGGTGTCGTGCGGCAAGCCCGCCATCGCTCGGAGCACGCGTCGCATCGCTGACGGCGGAATCTAGCAGACCCGCCCCCGCCCGCCGTCGACGTCGTGATGGCGCCCGCCACGGCGCGGGCGCACGCGCCGGGTCACGGCCCGCGCCACTGATCCCACTCGGGCGCCCCCGCGAACAGAAGCCCCAGGCGGTCGTCCTTGATCGAGACCACGCGCGCCGTCAGCACGATGGTCCGCGGGCGCGTGCCGACCACGAGGTCGACCACCAGCCACGCCAGCTGCCCGACCTCGAGCGGCGCGCCCGGGACCGTGACCTGGGCCCCGCCGGCGCCGAGATCGGCGACCGTCACCCGCAGCGTGCGATCGCCGAAGTGCTCGCCGTAGCGCAGCCGCGCCGGGAACCCGCAGCGGAAGCGGCAGAAGCGGCGCTGTGCCGCGGCCGGCTCGGGATCGTCGGAGGGCTGGTGCAGTGCGCCCTGCAGGGCGCCGAAGCGCCGCACCTCGTCGTCGGCGAGCGTTTCCCCTCGCAGCGATCGCAGCCGCAACGCGCGGTACTCGAGGATGTCGCCGAGGATGTCGCCGCTGTAGCTGCTGCCGTCGCGGTGGCAGGCGATCACGCGATGGCGCTCCGGGCCGGGCTCGGCCACCGCCGCGCGACCGCTCGCGGCGCGCTCTCGAGGCGCCGGCAGGTCCAGCTGCCAGTGATCGACGGTGCGCCGATGGGTCTCGGCGCTGTTCACCTTCACGGCGAACACGGCCGAGGTCTCGGCCTCGAGCTCGTCCTCGTCGACCTCCTCGTAGACGAAGCGCGCCCGCATGATGCGGATCTCGTCACCCGGCGCGAGGCGGTGTCGGACGATGCGTCGCTCACCGACGAAGGTGCCGTTGTTGCTCGCGAGGTCCATCAGCACCGGATTGCCGGCGCCGTCCTCGACCACCTGGGCGTGCTGACGCGAGATGCCGTCGTGCAGGATCTGGATGTCCGAGTCGCTCGCGCGACCGATGCGGGTGCGTCCGCGGACGACGAAGACAGCACCCGAGAGTGCGCCTTCCGTGGCTCGTAGCTGTCGACGCATGTCCTTGCTTCGCCGTCGATTGTACCAATCCAGCAACGCGGGGTTCGCGTGCTCGCACCCGCGAAGCTCACGTCGCGGGCGTGACGGGCTGCAGCGCGGGGAAGCGCGGTAGGTACGGTAGCCCCAGATGCACGGCGCCGGCGGCCACCTCGGCTTGCTTCTCGCGCCAGAACTCGGGTGTGAGGAGGTCGGCGTGATGGGCCAGGAACGCCGCGCGCAGTCGCGGCTCCCGCGGCACGATGAACGGCGCCCACTCGGCGGGGAACACATCGGCGTCAGCGACCGCATAGAATGGCTGATCCGAGAATTCCTCTTCGATCGTGCGAGGCTCTGGAATGTGCCGGAAGTTGCACACCAGCAGCGGGCAGATTTCGTCGTAGTCGTACAGCACCAAGCGGCCATGGGCCGTCACACCGAAGTTCTTCCACAACAGGTCACCCGCGAAGATGTTGTGCCCGGCCAGCTCCTTGATCGCGAATCCATAGTCGATCATCGCCGCCTCGGCCTGCTCGATCGTGGCCTGCTCGAGGTAGAGATTGAATGGTGTCATCTTTTCTTCGATGTACAGGTGAGAGACCACCACCTGATCGCCCTCCACCCGCACCGAACTCCCCGCCCGCGCCTGCAGCTCGGCCAGGCACTCGGGCTCGAAGCGGCGGAGCTCGAACGCCAGGTGCTCGAACTCCTGGGTGTCCGCCAGGCGGCCGACGCGGCGCCCGCGGAACACGTCACGATAGCTGCGTAGGATGCCCTCGCGCGTCGCGCTGGGCTTCTCGAAGCGGTCCCGGATGAGCTTGAAGACGTTGCGATACGACCGCAGCGTGAACACCGTCATGACCAGCCCAGGGATGCCCGGTGCCATCACGAAGCGATCGGTGCTGTGGCGCAGGTGCGCCATCAGCTCGCGGTGGATGAGGCTCTTGCCGTGCCGGTGGTGCGCGATTGCGATGTAGCGCTCCGACTCCGTCAGCTGCGGCATCAGCGTGCCCAGGAACTCGACCACGTCGGCCGGCTTGCTGACGTCAACGAAGAAATACGCGCGGGTGCTGCTGAAGACCTGCAGCATGGCTTCGACGGTGAACAGGGCACCGTCGACCACCGTGCCGCTCTGGGTCGGCTGCACCGGCACCAACAATGGCCGTGGCCCCTCGGCGCCGTGGATCCGCGCGACCACGTAGCCCTCGCGCGCGCGGAAGAACAGCGTCTCCAAGACGTCGATGCGTCGGACCTCCGGCGCCAGGCCGTGCGCGGCGCAGTGCTCGAGGTGCCGGGCGTGCAGCCACGCAGCGTCCCGCTGCGGGTCCTGCCACGCCAACGCCGGCCGCACCTGCTGCATCACCGAAGCGAAGGCGCTGGCATTGTCGTGCTCGACGACGCGCCGGATCTGCCCGGGCGCTGGCGCGAGGTCGGCGGTGTCGAGCTCGTGGTCGAGGAACTCGACCTGCGCATTCACGCCGCGGGTGCGGAAGATCTTGCGGGTGATGGCGTTGAAGAAGGTCTTGGCGACCTCGCGGTCGATGCGACCGTGCACCAACGCGACGTAGGCGCGATGGGCTTCGTGCCACACCCCGACGTGCTCGGGGAACGCCCGCGTGATGGGCCGCAGACGCGTCAGCGTGCGCACGACGTACGACTGGTACAGGTCGATGCGCGCGTGATGGAGGTCGTCGACGCGGCTCCACTCGCGCGCATCGAACCACCGACGCGCCTCGCGGGTGATGCGATGGAACTCGTCGTAGAAGGTGTCGAAGCCCTCGTGGACGATGTCCGCGATTGCGAGCGCGGCCTCGGCTGTGGTCAGCATCCGGGGGTCGCGGCGGTCGTCGGCCGCGCCGTCACGAGCTTCGCCAGGTAGATGGGATCGACCGCCTCGACCTCGAAGCCGGCGTCGCTCAGCCCCTCCCGCAGGTCATCGCGGAGGTACTCCGGGTAGAACGGCTCGTGCATCTCGCGGCTGAAGCGATCGACGAAGTAGGCGATCTCCTGGCTGTCGACGTGCTGCACCGAGTCGATCACGACGAAGCGTCCGTGGGGCCGCAGCACCCGACGCGCCTCGGCCCACACCGTGCGTCGTGCGGCGCGCGGCAGCTCGTGGAAGAGAAACACACTCACGACCGCGTCGACGCTGGCGTCGGGCAGCGGGATGCGCTCGCCGCTGGCCTCGATGGTCGCGAGAGCGTCGACTTGCTCGCGGGCGACGTCGAGGTAGAAGCGACTGAGATCGAGTCCCACGAGGTCGGCCTGGGGCATCGCGCGGCGGATCTGCGCCAGCGTGCGGCCGGTGCCGCAGCCGACGTCGAGCACCCGCAGGGGTCGCCCGAGCTGCGCCGCCAGCCGATGCAGCGGCACCAGGCACTGCCGCCGCATGACGTCGGCGGTGCCGCCGAAGAGGAACTCCACGCTGACGTCGTAGAGCTCCGCCGAGCGTCGGCTCAGGTAGCCGTCGGTCTGCCAGTGGAACGTGCGTCGGTAGTACGGCGGGTAGTCGCGCAGCTCGAGCCCGGCGGGCAGCTCGCGCCAGCCGTCGCGTTGCTTGCGGTCGACCATCGCCGGGACGTCGCGCACGAGCCCCGGTAGCGCTCGCACGTAGCGCTGCCACGGCAGCCCGAACAGCAGCGCGCGGGGATACACGCCTGCCTGCACGTTCGCGAGGTCGCGACGCAGCAGCGCGTCGTAGCGCTCCCGCAACGCGGTGAACTCGGCGCGGGATAGGTCTTCGCGCTCGTGCAGCAACACACGCCGCGCGGTTCGCTGCGTGAGCCCGCACAGCTGCACGAGCAGGCGCTGTTGCGCGCGGTAGGCCAGCGAGGAGCCGCGACGGAGCCCGTCGTGCACGAGAGAGGCGAGAGGGAGCGACGCCACGACGCCGCGAAGTCTAGCAGGACGGCCGTGCTGTCAACGACGCGGGCGCAGGCCGCGGCACTCGGGCCCGTCGCCGAGGGCTGCGAGCGCGCGCTCGACGTCGGCGCGCGTGGAGTCGCCCGGCCAACGCGCGATGAACTGGCGGTAGGCACAGCGCGCTTCGTCGTCGCGCTTGCCCTCGCGCAGCAATCGACCGAGGTCGAGCAGGGCCGTGCGCGCCGCAGCGTGGGTCGGGTAGCGACGCACGAGCTGCGTGAGCAGCTGGATCGCGTCGCGACGGCGGTGCTCGATCATCGCGGCTTCGGCCTGGCGCGACAGCTCGCTCGCGCTCGCCGGCGCCGCGGCAGCGCGCTCGTCCGGGGGCTCGGCGAGCGCCTCGGGCGTCCCCGCATCCGGAGCGGTTGCCTCGCCAGCGGGCGTCGGTGCCGGCACAGCCGCGGTCGACACCGCGCTGTCCCTGGTGGCATCGCGCGTGGGGCCGCCGGCGTCGCCACGCCCGCCGTGCTCGCGCACCGCTGCATCGCGCTCGCGCTCCGGGTACGCGACGACGTTCGCCGCGGCATCCGGGGTGGCGTCGGCGTCGAGCTCGAGCCGACGGCGCTCGAGGCCGAACCACAGCGCCGCGACGCCGGCCGCGAGCGCGACCGCGGTGAGCACGACGTTGCGGTTGCGGATGCTCCGCCGCCGTCGCACCGCCGCGGCCAGCCCTGCGGCGTCGAGGGTCGAGGGCGGGACTCGCTGCGCACGGGCCAGCTCGACCATCCGCGCGAGCGCGGGTGACTGCACGAACGCGTCGTCCATGGCGTTGCCTTGCTCGCTCATGGCTCGCGCTCTCCATCGCGGGAGAACGGCGCCGGCAGCCCCAGCGCCTCACACAGCAGGGTCTCCGCGCGCCGCGTCCGGTACGAGACCGTCGACACCGGCACGCCCAGCACCGCGGCGGCGTCGGCCAAACTCAGGTGTTCGACCGCGCGCGCGGTGAAAGCCTCGCGCAGCTTGTCGGGCAGCCCACCGAGCGCGGCGTAGAAGCGCCGCAGGTGCTCGTCGCTCTCGAGCCCTTCCTCGGGGGTCGGCGGCGGCTCTCGCTCGACCACCGTCGCGGCGTGCTCGCGCGCGGCACGTCGACGGCGAGCGTCCCACCAGTTGCGTACCTTGTTGGTCGCGATGGTGTACAGCCAGGTGTCGAGCTGCGCATCGCTGCGAAAGCTGCCCAGGGCGGTGAACGCCGAGATGAAGACCTCCTGCACCAAGTCGTCGACGGTGGTCGCGTCGCCGGTCATGCGCAGGATCTGGCGAGCCACGCGGCCGCGGTGCTGCTCGAAGATCTCCGCCTGCGCAGCCGCGTCCCCCCGCTGCGCGGCGGCGATGACGAGGTCCACGGGTAGCTGGTGCGTGCGCCCCACCGCGATGAGCATGGTAGCCGACAAGGGAGACTCGAAGCGGTTTGGACCGCACCGCGGGCCGCAGATCCAACTCGCGGCGAGCGAACCCGACACATCCGTGACTCGAGGTCACGTGCGGCTTCGTGGGGGCGCAGGCGTCCATGCGGCCGAACGTCGTCCGCGTGGTGCCTTCGACACCTTGCGCTCCGGTGGCAGCTGCAGGCCGATCTCGACGCCGAGCACGAAGCGCGCACGTCCGAACCGCAGCGCGTCCTCGGCACCCAGCAGGCGGACCGGTGGTGTCGCGAGCTCGAGGCCCGCACGCAGGCCCAGCCACACCCCGTGCGTCCGCAGCTGGGCCAGCGCTGCGAGCTCGGTGGTGGCCGTGACACCCCGCGCACGCCCGCGGTCGCGCACGAACAACCACTGCAGCTGCGGCAGCACCTGCGCGCCGATCCACCACGGACCCACGCTTCCGCCGAACGCGGCCCCACCACCGACACGCACGCCATCGACCACGAGCCGGTCGCGTCGTGAATGCACCGATGCCCAGCTGCCCACGACCTGGACGTAGCGCCAGCGCGCGCCGCCGCGGAGGGTCGCGCCGCCGTCGACGTCGGCGGGTCGCCCAGCACCGAGCCGTGCGCCGACCGCCAACCAACCGATCGGATCGCGCACGGCGGTCTGCAGGCTCGCCGTCGGCGGGGCGGCGTCGATCGGAGCCTGCTGCTCGATCACCAGCGCCAGCGCGGCGGCAAGCTCTCGGCTGCGTTCCTCGGTGGTGGCCGACGCGAGCACGAAGCTGCGCTGGACCTCACGCCCGCCGCGATGACGCAGGGTCGCGCGCACCTCGGACGGTGCGCTGCCATCGTCGACGTCGATGTTCCACGCATCGGCGCTGGCGCCGGCACGCACCGTCAGCGCGCGACGCGTGGCCTCGGCATCGACCACGTCGCTGCGCACGCGCACGTCACCGATCCAGAGCACGAGCGCGAGCACGAGCGACACCGCGGCTGGTTTGCCACGCGCTCACAGCCGCGCGCAATGGTGCTACGCGTGAGCGGGAGAGCGCCGCGCACGGGTCCTCGCCCGTCGCTCCTGGGCGATGGACGAGCGGGGCCACGGGCGGTCTTGCATCAACCGGGCGGCGGCGGGTAGCAGCAGCCGAGGTAGCAGAAGAAGTCGATCGGGCAATCGGCGGTGGCCTCGCAGGTATCGCCGCCGGGACACGTGTTCTCACCGCAGCCGGGCGGCGGCTCGGTCTCGCCGAAGCACACCTGGCATTCCTCCGGCACGCACGGCACGCCGCAGTCGTCGATCTGCGACGTACACGACTCGCATGCGTCGAGGTTGTCGAGCGAGCAGTCGGGACCCGAGTTGAGGAAGATGTACACCGGACCATCCGGGGTCTGGACCTCGCAGCAGCCGAAGCAGTCGCAGCCCGGGGGCACGTACTGCTCGCAGAACATCACGCACGTGGGATCTTGGTTGGGCGGGATGTTGTTGCAGTTGTTGCCGCCGGTGTACTCGCAGCCCACGTTGGCGCCGGGGTTCTCGGGATCGCAGCGCAGATCCCAGATGCAGCCGTCGTCGCCCTGGCCGCTGTTACCGTCGAAGAAACAGTCCTGCTTGCAGTCCATGTTGTCGCCCGGCAGGCCGGTCTGGAACGAGCTCTCGTCGTCGTCGCACGGGCCGGTGCACTCGGGGTCGATGAGATCGATGAAGCCATCGCCGTCGTTGTCCTCGCCGTCGCCGCAGGCGTAGATGGCCCCGCCGCAGTCGACCGGGTTGCCGGGATCGTTGCCGGTGGTCGAATCGGAGCCGGAACCACCGATGGTCGGATCCGTGCTCGAGCCGGTCGCGCTGCCGTCGGTGGTGTCGCTGCCGCTGTCGGCCGTCGACGCGCTGCTCGACGCGGTCGCGCTCGAGGCCGTCGTGCTCGACGCGGTGGTCGAGCCCGCGGTGATGCCACCCGAGCTCGTGCCCGAGTCACCCGACTCCTCGACGCCGGATCGTGGACAACCCGCGAGGGCGGCGAGCACCCACACGGAGACGACAGGGAAGGCCGCGGCGCGAGTGATCGGCATTGCACCGATGGACCGCACCGACGGCGGCCGTTCCAGCACGTGGATGAAAAAAACGTCGGCCCGGCGGGACGGATTCGGGCCGGGCGACTGCGCCCGCCGCGGGGCCCACCCGCGTTGGAACGCGCCGCGAGTGTGCGGTCTATTCCGCCGATGACCACGACGCACGCAGTCCCGCAGTGTCCGCCGAACCTCGTGGCGACGAGTGCACGACGCCTCGGCCGCGCCGCGGTCGCGATGTGCCTCGCGCTCGCGCCCGCGTGCAAGGACAAGGAGATCGACGCCGGCGACGACGACGAGCCCGGCGCGAACGAGCCGTGCGAGCCGGCCGCGAGCGGCGATCCGTCGCCCTGCGCCGATGGCCTCTCGTGCGAGCCGAGCACGACCGCCGACGGCGGCTACGCCTGCGCGACCGCGATCGAGCTGCACGGGCAGGTAATCGATGGCGTCACCAAGGCGGCGATCGCCGACGCCCTGGTCGCGGCGCTCGACGAGACCGGTGCGCCGCTCGGGGACGCAGCTCGCACGGACGCCGATGGCCACTACGTGCTGCAGGTCTCGGCCCGTCGCGACGCCGACGGCAACCTCGCCGACGACGTACGCTGGACGCTGTTCGCCGCGGCGCAGGACTACGCGACCTTCCCTGGCGGCCTGCGGACCGCGCTGCCGGTCGACACCGCGTCACCCACCACGGTGACCGACGACGACCAGCACGAGCGCCTCGTGGTCGACAACGCGACCACGATCGTCGCGCTGCTGCCGCTTCCCGGCGGCAGCGGTGTGACGCTCTCGGGTCGCGTCGACGCCGAGGTCCCCGGCGGCACGCTGGTGGTCGCCGAGGGCGGGCCTGCACCTGCGCCCTACGGCATCGCCGACGCCTCGGGCGCGTGGGTCATCTTCAACGTGCCGGCCGCGGCGACGATGGTGCGCGGCTATCGTCGCGGCCTCGCGGTCACACCGACGAGCATCTCCGGTGCAGCGAGCGACCTCGTGCTCGCCGTCGAGATCGAGGACCCGGCCGCGCTGGCCAGCGTCGACGGCTCGATCAACATCGTGAACGCCCCGGGCGGTGCGACCAGCTCGGTGGTGTTGGTGCCGACCAGCGTCTACGATCCGCTGCTCGAGCGCGGCCCGGTGCCGTTCGGCCTGCGCGCGCCGGATCCCGGGCTCGCCCCGGCCGTCGCGGGCAGCTTCACCATCGTCGGCGTACCGACCGGCGACTACCAGGTGCTGGCCGCATTCGAGAACGACGCGCTGGTCCGCGATCCCGACGCCGGCATCGCGGGCACCGAGCTGCAACACGTCGCGGTGCCCGACACCAACGCGGTCACGCTCGCCGACTCGTTCAAGGTCACCGAGGCGCTCGCGGTGTTGGGGCCCGGTGCCGAGCTCGCCGAGGCCGTCACGACCCCACCCACGCTGCGGTGGGCCGACGACTCGAGCGAGGATCACTACGAGCTGCGGGTCGTCGATGCCTTCGGCACGCTCGTGTGGGAGGTGCTCGACGTGCCGGGCGTGTCGGGCTCCGACGCGGTCGAGGTGCCCTACGACGGACCCGCGCTCATGCCGGGGATGTACTATCAGTTCCGCGCGACCTCGATCCGCGAGACGCCGAACATGTCGTCGCCCATCTCCCGCACCGAGGACCTGCGCGGCGTGTTCGTCTTCGCGCCGTGAGGCCCACGATCGGGGGCAATCCCCCCGCACCCGGAAGGTGAGGATTCATCCCGTATTTTCAACGGCTTGAGGCCTCATCTGCGGTTGTCCCTTGCCGGAGTGCCTACCGAGTGGTAGAGACCGCTCTGCCCACCGGGTAGGCCGCCGTCGCGGCGTCACCGGCGTGGGCCGAAGAGCACGGCGACACCGCAGATGGCGACCGACCGGAACAAGCGCGACGTGGCGCAGCGCATCCTCGAACACGCGACCAAGCTGTTCGCGCGCCACGGCTTCGTCGGCGCTTCGCTGCGCGACATCGCCAAGGCGGTCGGCATCCGCAAGCCCTCGCTGCTCTACCACTTCCCCTCGAAGGACGAGCTGCGCAAGGGCGTGCTCGACCAGATGCTCGCGCACTGGAACGAGGCCGTGCCTCGCATCCTGCGCGCGGCGACGGCGGGCCCCGAGCAGTTCGATGCGATTGCGGTCGAGGCGCTCGCATTCTTCCGCGAGGACCCCGACCGCGCGCGGCTCTTGCTGCGCGAGCTGCTGGATCGCCCCGACGAGATCGCACCGCTGGTCGCGATGCGCGTGCAGCCGTGGTCCAAGATCGTCTGCGACTACATCCGCAAGGGCCAAGAGCAAGGCAGCGTCCGCGCCGACGTCGACCCCGAGGCCTACGTGGCGCAGGTCATCAACCTCGTGCTGTGTGGCTTCGCGTCGCACGCGAGCATCTCGCGGGTGCTCGCCCAGGCCGAGGGCGACGACGACACCAGCGAGCGACTGCTGCAGGAGATGCTGCGCGTCGCCAAGTCGAGCCTCTTCGTCAGCAAGCCCGGCAAGCTGCCGGTCCGCGCGCGGCCGGCGATCGCCGGCGCCTGAAAAGGAACAAACCCGTGGCCAACTACTTCGACGACAACGACGATCTCCAGTACTACTTCGAGAAGGGCATCGAGTGGGGTCCGCTGGTCCGCGCGACCGAGCGCGATCTGGGCAAGGACGGCGCGGGCGTCGACGCAGCGGTCGCCGAGACCGTCGATGGCTACCGGCAGATGGCGCAGATGGTCGGCACCTTCGTGGCCGACGAGGTCGCGCCCGCCGGCATCGAGATCGACCGTCAGGAGTTCCACCTCGAGAAGGGCGAGGCGGTGATGCCCAAGCGCATGGCCGCGCTGTTCGAGCAGATCAAGGCGCTCGACCTGCACTGGCTGTGCGTACCGAAGGAGCTCGGCGGCATGAACTCGCCGCTACTGCTCTACTTCGTGAACACCGAGCTGTTCGCCCGCGCCGACGTCTCGATCACCGCCCACCACAGCTTCCACGGCGGCATCGCGCTGGCGCTGCTCATCTTCTCGATCCGCGAGGGCTCGACGAGCTTCGACGGCAGCACCATCACCGACACCCGCTTCAAGGACGCCATCGAAGAGGTCGCGCGGGGCGACGCGTGGGGCACCATGTGCATCACCGAGCCCGACGCCGGCAGCGACATGGCGGCCATGCGCACCGTCGGTGAGCAGGACGAGCACGGCAATTGGTTCGTCACCGGCCAGAAGATCTTCATCACCTCGGGCCACGGCAAGTACCACTTCGTCATCGCGCGCACCGAGAAGGCCGCGGCGGGCAGCGAGGACGACCCGCTCGCGGGCCTCGGCGGGCTGTCGTTCTTCCTGGTGCCGGCGTGGGACGAGGACGAGCACGGCCGCCGCCATCGCTACGTCACCATCGATCGCATCGAGGAGAAGCTCGGTCACCACGGTTCGTGCACGACCGCGCTCGGCTTCGACCGCGCGCCGGCGATCCTGCTGGGTCAGCGTGGCGAGGGCTTCAAGTACATGCTCACGCTCATGAACAACGCGCGGCTGGGCGTCGGCTTCGAGTCGATCGGCCTGTGCGAGGCGGCCTACCGCATGGCCCGCGACTACGCCGCGCAGCGACCGTCGATGGGCAAGACCATCGATCGCCACGAGATGGTCGCCGACCTGCTCGACGAGATGCGCACCGACATCCAGGGCATCCGCGCGCTGGCGATGTACGGCGCCTATCACGAGGAGCTCGCGACCAAGTACGAGCTGTTCGCCACCCGCATCGCCGGCCAGAACGAGCTCGAGACCAAGCAGCTCGAGCGCCGGGCCAAGCGCCACAAGGCCAGCGCTCGCCGCGTCACACCGCTCCTCAAGTACATCGCGGCCGAGAAGGCCGTCGAGATGTCGCGCCGCAACATGCAGATCCACGGCGGCAACGGCTACATGCAGGAGTACGGCGCCGAGAAGCTCCTGCGCGATGCGCTGGTGATGCCGGTCTACGAGGGCACCAGCCAGATCCAGTCGCTGATGGCGATGAAGGACGCCCTGGGTGCGATCATGAAGGCGCCGCAGGAGTTCGTGAAGCGCCTGGCCCAAGCGCGCTGGCGCTCGCTGTCGGCCCGCGACCCGCTCGAGCGTCGCGTCGCCAAGCTGCAGCACACGGTGCTCGACGCCCAGCAGTTCCTGGTGCGCAAGACCGCGACCGACAAGGTCCGCTCGCTGTCCGACAAGCCGCTGTCGCAGTGGCGCCACGCCTTCCTCGAGGACTGGAACCCCAAGCGCGACTTCGCCTACGCGATGCTCCACGCCGAGCGACTGACCCGCATGATGACCGACGCGGCCATCTGCGAAATCCTGCTCGATCAGGCCCGCAAGCACCCCGAGCGCGCGGACGTGCTCAAGCGCTACCTCGTGCGTGCCGAGCCACGTTGTCGCCACCTGCTCGACGAGATCCAGACCACCGGCGCCGAGCTGCTCGCGCGCCTGCAGCACGACGACCGCAGCAACGCTGCGGCCGCCGAGTGACCAGAGACCGCCCGCGCGAGGATCGAGTCCACCACCATGGCCGTCGCCAACAAACACGTGCTGCAGCAGGGCCCCGTGCTCGCCACCCTCGCCCATGCGGCGTGGGCCGCCATGCGGCAACAGCTCGACGCCCGCATGGGCAAGCCCGCCTCGGGCGGTGCGATGCCGCAGTTGCCCTCGCCCGAGATCACCGCCACGCTGCCGCCGCGGCCCGCCGACCTCGTGCGGGACTACGTGCGCAACGTCGGCGGTGACGCGAGCGCCTACCGTGGCACCGTGCCCGCCCACCTGTTCCCGCAGTGGGGCTTCCCGCTGACGGCCAAGACCCTCGAAGGCATCCCGTATCCGCTGGTGCGGGTGCTCAACGGTGGCTGCCGCCTGCGGATGAACGCGCCGCTGCCCGCCGACGCGTCGCTGCACGTGCGGGCGCGACTCGAGGACATCGACGACAACGGTCGCCGCGCGGTGCTGCACCAGCGCATCGTCACCGGCACCGACGAGCACCCCGAGGCGGTGGTCGCCGACTTGTTCGCGATCGTGCCGCTGGGCGGGGGCCGCGAGGCCGGCAAGTCGGGCGGCAGCCCGCGGGCCGACGGCGAGAAGAAACCGACCGTGCGGGTGCCCGCCGACGCCGAGGAGCTGCAGCGCTGGCGCATCGGTGCCAACGCCGGGCTCGACTTCGCCAAGCTCACCGGCGACTTCAACCCCGTGCACTGGGTGAAGCCCTACGCCCGCGCGGCCGGCTTCCGCTCGACCATCCTGCACGGCTTCGCGACCCTGGCCCGCACCATCGAAGGTCTGCAGCGCACCATCTTTGCCGGCTCGATCCACGCGCTCGCAGAGATCGACGTGAAGTTCACCAAGCCGCTGGTGCTGCCCGCCAAGGTGGGCCTGTACATCCGCGGCGACGAGGTCTGGGTCGGCGACGCCCCGGGCGGTCCCGCGTACCTCGCGGGCCACTTCGTTCGCACCACGCCCGCGGTCGCGACCGCGTCGGAGAGCACACCATGAGCGACTTCCTGCTCGAGAACCAAGCCGCCCGCAAGTTGATCCAGACCCTCGGACTGCCGGTCCCGGTGCCCACGCGGCTGCGTCGCGCCAAGGGTCCGTGGGACGAGCGCCCGCTGCACGACGACGACATCGTGGTCGGTGCCGCGCCCGGTGGCGCGATGACGGCCGTGCTGGCGCAAACGTTGACCATGGCCGGCGCGTCACCGCTGCTGGCCCGCGCCGATCTGCTGCCGGCGTTCGCCGAGCCCGGCGAGGCCTTCGGTCGCCCCGCCAAGCTCGTGCAGGCCGATGCGCTGCCCGACGGCATGAAGGTGCGTGGCCTCGTCTTCGATGCCACCAACCTCGGCGACCCCAGCGAGCTGGTGGCGCTTTACGAGTTCTTCCACCCGCTGGTGACGCGCCTGGCCGGCTGCGGCCGCGCGATCGTCATCGGCCGCCCGCCGAGCTCGTTCGAGTCGGCCCAGGTCGCAGCGTCGCACGCCGCGCTCGAAGGCTTCGCGCGCAGCCTCGCCAAGGAGGTCGGCAAGCGCGGCTCGACCGCGCATGTGGTCTACGTCGAGCGCGGCGCAGAGCCCCGCGCCGAGGCGGTGCTGCGGTTCCTGTTGTCGGCGCGCTCGGCCTTCGTGTCGGGACAGCCGATCACCGTGACCAACGAGGCTCGCGCGCCACAGTCGTGGCAGTGGGTGCGAGGCCTGGCCGGCAAGGTCGCGATGGTCACCGGCGCCGCCCGTGGCATCGGCGAAGCCACCGCGGAGCTGCTCGCGGCCGAGGGCGCCCACGTGGTGTGCCTCGATCGACCGCAGGACGACGCGCTGGTGGCCCAGGTCGCGCGTCGCATCGGCGGCTCGGTGCTGCTGGCCGACCTCGGCACCCCCGACGTCGCCACGACGATCGTCGAGCACCTGCGCAGCGAGTACGGCGGGGTCGACATCGTGGTGCACAACGCCGGCATCACGCGCGACAAGACCCTCGCGAAGATGAAACCCGAGGCCTGGCAGCAGGCGCTCGACGTGAACCTGGTGTCGGTCGCCCGCGTGACCGCGGCGCTGCTCGAGGGCCCCCTGCGCGACCACGGCCGCGTGGTGTGCCTGTCGTCGGTGGCCGGCATCGCCGGCAACATGGGCCAGACCAACTACGCCGCCAGCAAGGCCGGCATCCTCGGCTATGTCGGCAAGCTCGCGCGCCACACCGCCGCGCGCGGCATCACCGTCAACGCGATCGCGCCGGGCTTCATCGAGACCCGACTCACCGCCGCGATCCCCGTCATGATCCGCGAGGCTGGACGCCGTCTGTCCAACCTCGGTCAGGGTGGCCTGCCGCGCGACGTCGGCGAGGCCATCTCGTTCCTGGTCAGCCCCGGTGCCCACGGGGTCAACGGCCAGGTGCTGCGCGTCTGCGGCGGCGCCCTCATCGGCCGCTAGCGCGTTCCTCGTCCCCACCCCATCGCCCGCGGCCTCGCCGCGCGCCGCCGGAGCCTGCCATGTCCGAAACCACCGCCCGCAACAACGGTCCCGCGTACTCCTACCAGCCGCCCAAGGGTCGCCGCGCCGTGATCGTCGCCGGTCTGCGCACGCCCTTCGTGAAGGCGTTCGCGGAGTTCCTCAAGCTCGACACCATCGCGCTCGGTGATGCGTGCGTGCGCAGCCTGCTCGAGAAGACCGAGATCGATCGCAACGCGATCGATGCGATCGTCTGGGGCGGCGTGATCCTGCCGGGCCTCGCGCCCAACGTCGCCCGCGAGATCGCGCTCGACCTGCGGCTGCCGGCCCACGTCGAGGGCCACACCGTCACGCGTGCGTGTGCCTCGGGCCTGCAGGCGATCACCCAGGCGGCGGCGGCGATCGAGCGTGGCGAGTGCGACGTCGCCATTGCCGGCGGCTCCGACTCGACCAGCAACGCCGAGCTCAAGCTGCCGCAGAAGGTCGTGCACGCCCTGGCGCCGCTGGCGTTCGGCAAGGCCACGCCCAAGGACTACCTCGGCGTGCTCGCGCAGCTGATGCCGCTGTCCGAGGTGCTGCCGAAGATGCCCAAGATCGCCGAGCGCACCACCGGCGAGGTGATGGGCGAGTCGGCCGAGCGCATGGCCGAGCGCAACGAGATCAGCCGCGAGGCCCAGGACGAGTTCGCCGCGCGCTCGCATCACCGCGCCGCGGCCGGCATCGCGTCGGGCCGTCTGCGTCGCGAGATCTGCAAGGTCGAGACCCCCGACGGCAAGACCGTCACGTCCGACACCATCGTGCGCGCCGACACCAGCGTCGAGAAGCTCGCCAAGCTACGGCCGGTGTTCGCCAAGGGCGGGACCCTGACGGCGGGCAACTCGAGCGCGCTCACCGACGGCGCGGCCGCGGTGTTGCTCATGAGCGAAGAGAAGGCACGCGCACTCGGCTACACGCCGCTGGCGTTCTTCCGCAGCTGGGCCTACCGCGGGGTCGACCCCGCCGACCAGCTGCTCATGGGCCCGGCGCTCGCGATGCCGGCGGCGCTGGCCAAGGCCGGCATCACGCTGGCCGACTGCGACCTCGTCGACATGCACGAGGCCTTCGCCGCGCAGGTGTTGTCGGTGCTCAAGATGCTGGGGAGCGACGCGTTCGCCAAGGCTCGACTCGGTCGCGACAAGGCGGTCGGCGAGGTCGATCCCGCACGCCTCAATGTCTACGGCGGCTCGGTTGCACTCGGTCACCCCTTCGGTGCCACCGGGGCCCGCATGGTCACGACGATGGCCAACGAGCTGCACGAGTCGAGACGTCGCTTCGCGCTGCTTGGCATCTGCGCGGCGGGTGGCCTCGGCGCCGCGGCCGTGCTCGAGCGCGCCGACAGCTGAGCAAACCCGGCCGGTGCCACCGGCGGCGCGAAGCGCTGCCGACGCGCGTACGCTCGCAGAGGTGGCATCACCCGACGGCGTCATGGCGCCTGCGCCGTCGCATCGTCGCGTTCGACGGCGCGCAGATCGGCGAGCCCGCGCACGACCACGGTGCGCAGCACCGGCACACTCAGCGGGTCGTCGGCGATCGCCTGCAGCACCGAACGCACGCTGCCGCCGTCGGCGGTGCGCACGTCGTGGTGGTGTAGCAACCACGTCAGCGCGCGCTGCATCGCCTCCGACTCCGCGGCGATGACCGCGTCGGCGTGATAGCGCTGCACGAACGTGAGCACGGCCTCGATGGCGCCGGGGTCATCGAGCTGGGAGATCACGTCGACGATGTCGACCAGCTCCGCGGTGGTGGTGCCGGGGTGCAGCAGCAGCGCCGCGAGCTCGGCGACCACCTCCGGGCGCGCCGACGCCAGCGCCTGCCGGATCGCAGGTGTCATGTCCGCGCGGGGCTGGCCGAAGCGGGGTCGCGTCTGCAGGGTCGCGAGCCCGGCCCGCAGCTCGGCCGGCGAGGCGCTGCCCCAGCGCGCCTCGACGATGTCCTGCGCATGGCGCCGCAGCGCGACGCTGGCCTCCGCGTCGTCGCCACGCAGCTCGCCGTGCGCCAGCGCGTGGACCCGTCGCCGGACCGCGACGTCGTCGTGCCGCCACAGCAACTCGGCGGCGATCCGTTGCGCCGGCAGCAGCCGCGGATCCGCGTCGAGCAGCAATCGCTCGAGCTGCGCGAGCACGCGAGGATCGTCGGGCAGCCGGGGGTTGCGACGCGTGACCTCGGTCGCGCCGAGCACGAGCGCCCCGCGGATCGGCTCGCCGCCGCCGATGCGCCGCAGCTCGCGACCGTCGCTGTCGGACAGCACCACGATGCCGCCGTCCTCGCGCGCCAACACCACCCGCTCGCCGGTGACCTCGGCGGCCACGACCTCGCCGTCCTCGGTGTGCAGCCAGCGCGCGCGCAGCGGCTGGCCCTGCGGATCCAGTCGCATCGCGACCACCGTACGACGCGCGAGCACCATCGCGTCGCGCGGGGTCGCGTCGACGTTCGACCACCGCAACCACAGCCGTAGTCGCTCGTCGTCGGCGTGGCCGTCGTCGATGCGATCGCCGATGCGGAACGCGTCGGCGTGGCCCGCCAGCAGCTCCCGCGGCGCGAGGTCCTCTTGTCCACCGCCGACGGTCACCCACCGCGTGCCGCCGCCCACCAACCACATCCCCTGGGCATGCCGCACCCGTTCGAGCGCGAGGCCCTGCCGACGCGCGGCCGCGACGTCGACGCGCGCCGCCTCGCGACCGTTGCGAAGCCGCAGCGCGATCACCTGATCGGCGGTCGGCACCGCCACCACCGCACCGGCCACGTCGGGGATGCCCAGCGGCGCCGCCGAACGGCGCCGCCACGCCGGCTCACCGGTCTCGGTCGAGAACGCGAGCACCTCGCCGCGAACGTCGGGCCGATCGTGCAGGACCGTGGCCACGATCCACGGTTCGTGGATCACCACGCCGGTGAGCGCCTCGCCGGCCAGGCCGAGCGTGTGGACCACGTGGCCGCTGGCGCGCTCCACCACCGCCAGTTGATTGCCGCGGATCGGCAGGACCACATGGTGTGCGCTCGCGACCGGATGACCCGTCACCACCAGCGGCAGCTGCCAGCGCGTGCGACCGTGGATCGGATCGACCGCGACCACGCGCGTGCGCTCGACCATCACCACCAACGGCAGCGCCGCGGCCTCGGCGTCGAGCTCCGCGGTCGCGCCCTCGTCCTGCGCGTGCGCGAGGAGGTTGCCGTGCTCGGCCCCCTGCGCCGGCAGCACGCGGGCACAACCGCCGCCCGCCACCGCCACCCACGCGCCCAAGCACAGCCAGCGCAGGGCGCCGGCCGCCGACGTCACTCCGGCACCCAGAGGATCTCGTCGTCGGCGACGTCGTCCTCGACCTCCGCGCTTGCCGTCGCCGCCTCGAGCTCGCGCGCGAGCTCGGGATCATGCGCCAGCATCTCGCGCAGGTGGGTCTGCGCGGCCGCACTGGGGTGGCGGCGGGTCAGCACCCAGGCCACCCGACGGATCGCGGGATCCATGTCGATCGTCGCCGCCGCGATCGCGCGGTCGGCCTGCGCCGCCGAGGTCGCGGCCCACGCCTGCAGTGCGTGACCCCGGACATCGGCGCGGCGGTAGCTCGCGAGCTCGACGACGACGTCGAGCAACTCGACGCGCGGCGCATCGCGATAGGCGTCGAGCATTGCGATGAGTGCGGTGGGTGGTGCGCCACGGCGCACGCGCTCACGCAATGCCCGTTGCGACGCGGGCGAGGCGTCGCCGAGCCAGCCCACCAGGTGCGCCGAGACCTCCGACACCGCCTGCTCGGGGACGTTCGGCATCGCGTCGGCGGCGTGCCCCGGGTGCATCGCTGCGCCCGTGCTGCGCAGCATCGCCGAGTCCTGCCCGCCCGCGGCCGCCGCTCCCAACAGGAACGCCAAACTGATCGCTTCCGGTGTCACGCCAGGTCACCCATCGGCCCGCACGACGGCGCAGGCACCACCCGGGTTTATGCGACGCCTTGCGCCGGCCTTCAACTTTCGCGCCGACGAACCCGAGCACCGCGACGGGCAGCTCGGGCGCCCTGGGATCTCGCGCGCCCGCCCATGCGTGGGCGCGTGCGGTGCGTCGCCAGGGCGTTCGTCGGCGTGTTGCCCGGTACGGGTGCGGCAGATGTAGCGCAGCACGCATCGCCGGCCGATCGAGATCGCCAGCTCACCGCCGGTGCGACGATCGCTGGCGACCTCGCTCCCGATCGGCATGGTCGCGATCGGGGCGATCCGTGCCGCCGGCGGCGATGCACGGCACGGCCCTGCCTCACCTCGGCAGGGGCTGTGGACGCCGGGTGGCGAGCCCCGGACGCCGTGCGATGGCCGGCGCGCAGATGCCGGCCCGGGTGTCAGAACGACGTCACCTCCGCCGACGCCAGGGCACCGCGATCATGCCGACCGGGCGAGATGCAACGCGGTTGACGTTCGCGTCACCGGGCGACCCACGGAATCACCCCACGCCGCGGGTGGCGGCCGGAGCTGGCATCGCCGTTGCTTCGAGCAGTGCTCGCATGGCCGCGCGCGAACCCAGCCCCGCAGTGCCCGCCGCCCCGGAGTCCAGCGATCGCGATCGACTCGACGAGCTGCGGTCCGAGTTGGGCCAGGTCGAATGGCTGAGCCGAGAGCTACGCGCGCGCGAGAGCCTGCGGCGGCGCGTCACCGAGGCCTCGCTGTGGACGCGCCTGTGGGCGTGGACGCAGTGATCGAACGTCAGCCCGGCGCCCGCTCGTCGCGGGCGCGACGACGGCGGGCCAGCAACTCGGGGAACGAGCGCAACCCGTGCTCCTCGGGCGCGAGCCCGGCGCGGGTGAGTGCGGCGTCGTCGATGGCCCCGCAGGCGCGGGCGCGCTGCAAGAAGCCCAACAGCGCCGCACCCGTCGCGGCGTCGTCGAGTACCGCCGCACCGTCGGTCGCCGCGGTGGCGCGCCGCAGATAGCTCCGCAGCCGCTCGCTCGCGGCCGGCAGTGACTCGAGGAAGAAGCGATAGTTCGCGGCCCAGCGCACCGGCACCTGGGCGGGGTGGAGATCCCAACCCTGCACGTAGCCGCCGATGAGCGAGCGGCGCACGTGATCGTGCATCAGTCGCCACGCGCGCCAGATCGCCTCGCGATTGCGACGCTGGCCATCGTCGGAGCTGGCCCCGGGGTCGGGCTCGACCGGCAGCACGTTGGTGGAGCCGTCGCAGACCTGCACGGCGGTGCCGCCACAGGCGAGCGTCATGAAGCCGCGGGCGACGTCACAGATCGGATGATCGATCGCCTGCCACGCCGCGGTGATGCCGGCCGAGGCGGTGAAGTCGTAGACCCCGAGCGCGACCGCGATCAACCGCTCGCCGCCAGCCCGGATGCACGCCGGCAGCTGGAAGCGCCCATGCCGGTCGAACAGCACCTGCGTGACCTCGACCATGAACTCGAGCGGCAGCGACAGCTCCGGCAGCCCGAGCGTGCGCTCGCAGCGAGCCAGCAGCTCGCATGCGACCTCGACATGGGTGACGTGCTGGACCTTGGGCAGCGTGATGCGAAAGCCCGCCGGCACCGCGCCGTGGCGGTCGACCAGCGTGCCGACGAAGCGCTCGAGCGTCGCGATCGAGCGACGCATGCAGGGGTCGGTGAGCGGCTTGATGCGGATGCCGCTGCACGCGCTCGCACTGCCGTCGGCGAGCGCCGACGCCAGCGCGTTGGCGGCCGCACGGGCGTCACCATCCTCCTCGGCGTCGGGGCGGATGCCGTAGCCGTCCTCGAAGTCGATGCGAAGATCTTCGATCGGCGCGGTCGCGAGACGCCCACGTACGCGCGCGTGCACGGCCCATGCGAGCCAGGTGTCGGGTAGCTCGCGGGCCAACGCCTCGGGATCGTCGGCGAAGCGCAGCGACATCGCATCGACGCCTTGACGGTCGCGCGGCAGCGCGTCGGCGCCGGGGAAGCCCAGCGCGCGCGCCAGCTGGGGTGGCGAATCTGCCCACCGCGCGAACGCGTCGCGGGCCGACTCGCCGAGCCGACGCCAGCTGTCGGGGCGCAGCAGGTGGGCCCCCCAGTAGAGCGTGTGCACCGGCTGGGGCCGCAGGCTCGCGCCCGCGAAGTGCCGGTTGAACTCGGCGTTGGCGCCCTGCAGTCGCTGCAGCAGCGGGTCCATGGGCTCGGGCATCACCACGTTCAGCTCCCGCGGTAGGTCGAGTATCCGAACGGGCTGAGCAGCAGCGGCACGTGGTGGTGCTCGGTCGGGCGCGTGACCTCGAAGCTGATCGCGACCTCGGGGTAGAAGCACGGCCGCTCGTCGCGGGTGAAGTACGCGGCGGTCGCGAAGCGTAGCCGGTATACGCCGGCCAGCAGTCCGCCGGTCGCCAGCAGCTCCGGCGCGCGGCCGTCGTCGTTGGTGGTGGCAGCGGAGATCTCGATGAACTCGCTGCCTTGCTGGCGCTCGAGCACGACCGCAATGCCGGCGGCCGGCCGTCCCAGCGAGGTGTCGAGCACGTGGGTGGTGAGCGTGTTGGCCATGTTGGGTGCTGCTTGGGTCTACGCGGCGGGGCCGGCGGCGAGCTTGTGCAGGCGCAGGCGCGTGATCGCAGCCTGCTCGAGTGCGGCGACGTCGAGCTCGCGCGCCGGTGGGTTGTCGATGCGCCCCTGGAGCGCCGCCAGCATCTCGGCGGCGCTGCGACCGGTCGCACACATCACGAAGGTGAAGCCGAAGCGCTCGCGGTAGCGACGGTTGCCGTCGCGCAGCGCCAGAAGTGTGACCTCGTCGGCCGCACCCACGCCGGCCTGCTCGCTGCTCGACCAGCTCGCGGTGTTGGCGAACCGCTCGCGCAGCACCGCGAGGTCCTCACCGAGCGCGGGGTGATGGGCGAGCGCCTCCCGCACGTCGTCGGGTTCGATCGCAGACCACACCGTGTCGGCGGCGGACAACAGTGCATCGTCGTCGGCGAACGGGCGCCGCGCGAGCATGCCGCGGACCCACGTGCGCGAGCCACAGCAGCGCGCGAGCAACGCTGCCGCGGCATCGTCGTCGAGGCCGTCGAAGGCCGACGCGATCGCGCGGGTGCTCACGGCGTCGAGCCCTGCACGCGATTGCCGAACACACGCAGGCGGCTGATGCCGCCGTCGGGGTAGATCGACAGCCGCACGTGGGTGAACGGCCCCCGCTGGACGATCTCGTCGCGGAAGAAGTGGCGCGTGTGCGGCTGCAGCTTGGTCTCGGGCAGCACCCCGCGCCACGCCGCCGAGGCGTCGACCAGCTCGGTCAGCGGCGCACGCGGGGCATCGATGCCCTCGAGCGAGCAACAGTCGGGGAAGTTGCCCTTGAAGAAGTTGGTGTCGACCTCGAGCAGGCCGATCTCGCCAGGCGCACCGAGGCGCACGATGATCCAATCGAAGCCTGGGCCGCGGCGGCGACGGGTCTCCCAGCCACCGCCCATGTTCTGCGAACGGCCCGGCAACAGCAGGTTGTTCATGGGCCCGAAGAACATGTCCGAGCACGCCAGCGCGAGTCCGCCGTGGCGCACCGCCGCGAGATCGACCTCGCCGGGCTGCAGCCGCGGCGCGACCTCGGTGTCGACGTCGGACATGTTCCAGTTGGGCTCGATGTCGCCGTGGGCGCGGAAACGGGCCACGCCGCCGTCGGGGTAGATGTTGAGGCGCAGGTGCGTCCACGAGCGCGGCCACGACTCGCCGTGGCTGATGGGGAAGATGTTCTGCGAGCCTGGCCGGATCGGCGACTGCGGCAGCAGCTCGTACCACTTGCCCTCGCGCGCGAGCGCGTCGGGGTCGGCGTCGGGCGCGGCCGCGATCGCGTCGACCGACGCATACGGCGGGCTGTTGCCGAGGAAGTGGTTGGTGTCGATGTCGAGCACGCGCACGCGGCCCGGCGTGCCGAGCTTGATGATGCACCAGTCGTGACCGGGCCCGCGACGTCGACGCGACTCCCAGCCGTCCATCAGCTTGCCGCGATCGGTGTACTCGTCGGGCAGGAACACGCCGCGGCCGGACTTGAGCAGGTTCTCCTTGGGCGCGAAGAACTCGTCGTTGGCGAGCAATGCCTGCGCGCCGAGGAACTCGTCGGCGAGATTGACGAGCCCCGTGAAGGTCGCGGCGTGGAGATCCTTGGCGGTCATGATGGTCGTCCGAGGGTGCGGGGGGCGCGGTCGCGGTGCAGCAGTGCCACGCCGCGCGCCGCAGGATGCACGGCGGTACCATCGTACACGATGGTGCCGCGCAGGTAGGTCTGACGCACGGCGCCGTACAGCGTTCGTCCGACGTAGGGCGAGAGCTTGTGACGAAAGCGCAGCTGCGCGGCGTGGATCGTCGCGGCGGTGTCCGGATCCCAGACGATGAGGTCCGCGTCGTGACCGACCGCGATGCGGCCCTTGCGGGCGGCGAGTCCCGCGAACGCGGCCGGACGGCTCGACATCCACGCGAACAGCTCGGGGATGCCGACACCGCGCGCCCGCGCCTCGGTCCAGACCGCCTGCAGCCCCAGCTGCAGCGACGCGATCCCGCCCCACGCGGCCTGGAAGTCGCCGCGCTCGAGCTGCTTGAGCGCGGGCGTGCACGGCGAGTGATCGGTGACGACGAAGTCGATGGTGCCGTCGCGCAGCCCCTGCCACAGGCGGGCGCGGTTGTCGTCGTCGCGGATCGGCGGCGCGCACTTGAAGTGGGTCTCGCCGTCGGCGATGTCCTCGGCGCGCAGGCACAGATAGTGCGCACAGGTCTCGACCGTCAGCGGGAGGCCTTCGCGCTTGGCGGCGGCGATCTGCGGCAGCGAGTCCGCCGACGACAGGTGCACCACGTGCACGGCGCAGCCGGTCTCGCGACAGAGTCGGATGAGCAGCGCGATCGCGGCGTCTTCCATCGCGCACGGTCGCGAGCGCAGCCACGAGGCATGCGAGCGCGGGTCGCCCTGCGCCGGCGCGGCCGCGACGTCGAGCTCGGCGTGGGCCAGCAGCGGAACGCCGGCGTCGCGCAGCCGCAGCATCGCCGCCCGCAGCACCGCCTCGTCGCTGGCGGGGAACTCGTCGATGCCGGAGTGCACCATGAAGGCCTTGCAGCCGAGCACGCCGGCCTCCGCCAGCGCGGCGAGGTCGTCGGCGTTGCCGGGCACGACACCGCCCCAGAAGCCGACGTCGATCCACAGACGCGGGGCCGCGGCCTCGCACTTGATGGCGAGTGCGGCCGCGGTGGTGGTGACCGGGATGCAGTTGAGCGGCATGTCGACGACCGTGGTCACGCCACCGCTGGCGGCGGCCTGGGTCGCGGTCGCGAAGCCCTCCCAGTCGGTGCGACCGGGCTCGTTGATGTGAACGTGGCTGTCGACCACGCCCGGCGCGAGCACGAAGGGATCGACCGCGACGTGGGTCTCGCCGGGCCGCACCACCTGGCCTGCTCGCACCTCGCAGATGCGCTCGCCCTCGATCACCACGGTGGCGTCGCGCAGTTGGTCGTCGAGCACGACACGGGAGCTGGTCAGCGCGAGCACGGCCACGGGGCCTAGAGCTTGCGAAACCGTCCCGCTCGGCGCAAGGCCGACGCCGGCGTCAGTGCGACGGGCGCCGGCGCGCGGCCAGCCGATCGATCGACGGCCGCAGGTTGCGGGTGGGCTCGGGCATCGCGACCGTGCCGCCGCGTGCCTCGACGAAGCGCTGCAGGCCGACCGCCGCCGCACCACCGACCATCCACGGGGTCTCGCCGACCGCGTCCGCGTAGGCGTCGACCAGCTCGCGCGCGCGATGCGGGCTCGGGGCCAGCGTGCACGACAGGCACACCAACACCGGCGCCAGCTCGTCGACGGCCTGCCGCACGGCGGCGGGCGGCGTGCGTGTGCCGAGCAGCACCGCGCGGTACCCCCACGTCGCCAGGTGCACCGCGAGCATCTGCAGGGGGAACGCGTGCTCCTCGTCGGCAAAGCCGGCGAGCACCACCTGACGGGCATCGCCCTCGGGCTGCGCGAGCGTGATCATGCGGCGCAAGATGGTGCCGATGGCCTCGCTCGCGAGGTGCTCCTGCGCGACCGTGATGGTGCCCGCGTGCCAGCGCTCGCCGACCTCGAGCAACACCGGTCGCAGGACCTCGTCGACGATCGTCGCCGCCGGGGCCGAGGCGGCCGCGCGCTCGAGCTCGCGCTCGAGCCCGCGGGGATCGAAGGCCTCGACGGCGCGCAACAGCTGCTCGCGCAGCGGCGCGAACGCATCTTCGTTTGCCTGGGGTGGTGCCGGATCCGACTCGATGCGCTCGTCGAGCGCGACGCGGGCCGCCTCCGACGGGGCGATGCCGCTCTCGCACAGCTCGACCATCCGGCGGATGATCGCGATGTCGTCGTCGGAGTAGACCCGGTAGGCCGACGAGGTACGTGCGGGCACCGGCACGCCGTAGCGGCGCTCCCATGCGCGCAGCGTCGCCGCCGGGACCCCGGTGATCTCCTCGACGGCGTGGATGCGGTACTTGCCGCGGCCCGTGCTCTTTGCGATCGACGTCGTCCCGACCTCCGGTTCCCCGAAGCTACGGCCGAGGTGCTCGGTTGTCAAAGGTTGGTTCAATGGTAGCTTCCAGGTTGTGCACGACGTCGTCGCCGACTCGCCCGCGCTGCGCCGGGTGGTCACCTCGGAGGCCCCGGTGCGGCCCGACGGCGAGTACGTGCTGTACTGGATGCGAGCGAGCCGTCGGCTGGTCGACAACTTTGCGCTCGACCGCGCGGTGGCGTGGTGCCACGAGCTGGGCCGGCCCCTGCTCGTGCTCGAGGCACTGCGGTGCGATTACCCCTGGGCCGCCGATCGCCACCACGCGTTCGTGCTCGACGGCATGCGCGACAACCTGCGCACGGCGACGGCGGCTGGCGTCGCGCTGCACGCCTACGTCGAGCCGACCGTGGGCGCCGGCAAGGGCCTGCTCGCCGCGCTGGCGGCCCGCGCGTGCGTGGTCGTGACCGACTTTCACCCGTCGTTCCACTTCCCCGCGATGCTGCGGGCGGGCATCGACGCCTCGCCGGTGCGCCTCGAGGCGATCGACGGCGTCGGGCTGGTCCCCCTGCGCGCGACTGCGACCGCGGCGGGGACCGCCTACGCCTTCCGGCGGCAGCTGCAGCAGCTGCTGCCGATCCATCTCGAACGCTTCCCGCGGGCACGACCGCTGCGCGACGCGGTCGTGCGCGGCGCGGTGGTACCGGCCGACATCACGCGCCGCTGGCCGGCCGCCGATGCGGACACGCTCGCCGCGACCCCCGCGGCGCTGGCACGGCTGCCGATCGACCACGCGCCTGGCCGGGTGGACGTCGAGGGTGGGCCGCGGGCCGCGGCCGCGCGGCTGAGCGAGTTCCTCGCGTCGGGGCTCGGACACTACGGCGATCGAAATCACCCCGACCGCGACGCGACCAGCGGGCTGTCACCCCACCTGCACTTCGGCCACATCGGCCCGCACGCGGTGCTGCGCGCGATCGGGAAGCAGCACGACTGGACGCCCGCCGATCTCGGCGCGGTGCGCAACGGCGCGCGCGAGGGCTTCTGGGGGCTGCCGTCGCCGGTCGAGGGCTTCCTCGATCAGCTGGTGACCTGGCGCGAGCTGGGCCACAACTTCGCGACCCACCGCGACGATCTGGAGCGCTACGACTCGCTCCCGACCTGGGCGCTGCAGACCCTCGAGCGGCACGCCGGCGATCCCCGGGGCTGGCACTACGATCGCGACGCACTCGAGCGCGGCGTGACCCATGATCCGATCTGGAACGCCGCCCAGACCGAGCTGCGCGAGCGCGGCGCGATGCACAACTACCTCCGCATGCTTTGGGGCAAGCTCGTGCTGCAGTGGAGCGAGCACCCGCGGGTCGCGCTCGAACACCTCATCCACCTCAACAACCGTTGGGCACTCGATGGGCGCGATCCCAACTCGTACAGCGGCATCCTGTGGACCTTCGGCCGCTACGACCGTCCGTGGGGTCCCGAGCGTCCCATCTTCGGCACCGTGCGCTACATGACGAGCCAGCAGACCCGACGCAAGCTACAGCTCGCGGCGTATCTCGCCCGCTACGGACACCAGCGTCGACTGGCGTGAAGCAGCTCGTCGTTTCCGGCTAAGCCTCGCGGCCCTCGCAGACATCGGCGCGGGCGAAGCCGTCGCGCTCGAGCGCGCCACGCAGCCGCGTGAGCGCTCCCTGCTGCAGCTGGCGGATGCGCTCGCGCGACAGCGAGTAGGCCTCGCCGACCTCGCGCAGGGTCATCGGCTCGTCGCCGTCCAGGCCGAAGCGACGCCGCAGAATGTCGCGCGCGCCGTCGTCCAGCGTCTCGAACGCGCGCTCGAGCACGTCGAGCAGGCGACGTTCGTGGAGGTTCTCGTCGGAGGCCGGCCCGTCGTCGGCCAGCGCGTCGCGCAGCGCGTCGCGGGTGCCCTCTTCGTCGTCGGGGAGTGGCATCGACTGCTCACGCATGACCAGGTCGAGCTTGCGCAGCTTGGCCTCGGAGATGCCGAGCGCGGCGGCGAGCTCGGCTTGTTCCGGCGCGCGTCCGTTCGCACGCTCGAACTCGCGGCGCAGCTTGGCCACACGGCACTGCAGATCGATCACGTGTACCGGCAGTCGCACGGTGCGGCCGGTATCGGACAGCGCGCGACTGATCGCGTGTCGGATCCACCACGCGCCGTAGGTCGAGAAGCGAAAGCCCCGACGGGGGTCGAAGCGGTCGACCGCCGTCATGAGGCCGATGTTGCCCTCCTGGATCAGATCCGAGAGCGGCAGGCGGCCGGTCGACTGGTAGCGATGGGCCATGGTGACGACCAGACGCAGGTTGGCGCGGGCAAACGCCTCCCGCGCGGCCGTGATCGCGGCGCGGCACGCGTGCAGGCTCGCGCTCGCGGACGACAGCGCGCCGGACTCGACCGCGCGGCGCAGTCGCAGGCTCGATGGCGTCGCACCGTCGGCGAGCGCGTGCACATCGGCGGCCAAGCGGTCGGCGAGCTCGCAGCCACCGTCGGCGTAGGCCAGTGACTCGAGCAACGCCTCGACGTCGGCGCCTGCCAGCTCGCCGCGCTGCCGCGAGAGCGCGCGCAGGGGCTCGAGATCGAGCTCGCCGCGCAGCTGCGCACGTGCGGCGACGATGACCTCGACCATCGCGCTGCGCAGCGGCGCGATCGCAAAGAGGCGGCGCCAGTACTGCTGCTTGAGCCCCTGCAGTCGCAGCGCGGCCTCGGTCTCGCGGTCGCCCTGCAGGAGCGGCTGCGCGTCGAGCTCGTGGAGGTAGCGACCGATGATCTCGTCGGCCGCGTGGCGGCCACCGCCGTGGCTGCGGGTCGAAACGCTGGGGGTCCGTCGGGTCGTGGTCACGGGTCCGCTCCTGTTCGGTCGACGCGCGGCGTCGACTGACCCAGGATGACGCCTTGTCCAAGGTTAGTCAAGGTTTCTGTTCAACGTTTGAACACCCTGGGTCTCGGGCCTGCCGTCGCGCCGAGATCGCGCGGCCGCGGCATGGGCCCGCCATCGGCAGCCGATGCGTTTGCATGGTTGGGGAACCCGGCCCAGGCGCTACGGCAGCGCCGCGAGCTCGGCTGCGATCGCCGTCGCCAGCTCGGGGCCGATGACCATGCCCTCGATCGCGGCGGCGGCGGCGGCGAAGCACTGCCGCGCCCGCGCCGACTGGCCTTCGCGCGCCCAGGTCTTGCCCTCGGCGAACCAGGTCTCGCTGGTCATGATGGGGTTGTCGCCGAAGTGCTCCCGCGCGCGGCGTAGCTGCAGTCGCGCCGCCGCGGCGTCGCCGGCTGCGGCCTCGGTCTCGCCGAGTCCGAACAGCGGCCAACCCACGGTGGGGTCATCGGGCCCGAGGATCTCGATCGCTTCGTGGTATCGCCGTCGCGCGGTGTCGTAGTCGCCACGGGCGTGGGCGACCTCGGCCTGCCCGATGCTCGGCAAGCTGAGATCGGGATGGTGGGCCTCCACGGTCGTGGCCCAGATCGCGGCGCTGCGCTCGAACGCGTGCTGGGCTTGGTCGAGGCGCCCCGCGGCCAGCTGCGCCCGTCCCAGCAGGTACAACGCGAGCGCGAGCTGCCGTGGCACCTCGGCGCGCTCGAGCAGCGGGATACCGCGCTCGAAGGCCGCGATCGCACGCTCGACGTCGCCGAGGTCGTCCCACGCCGAGCCAACGCCGACCCACGTGATGCCGACGTCGGGGTGATCGGGCCGGAAGGCCCGAGTCGCGATCGCCAGCGAGGCCAGCTGCTGCGCGAGCAGGCCCGGCACGTCACCGTCGAGGCGCAGCACCGTGACATACAGCGTGCGCGCGCGCAGTTGTGCGACCGGATCGCCGTCGAGCTCACCGTCGTCGACCATCCGCAGCAGCTCGCGCGCCTGCACGCGCATGGTCGCGAGGTCGCCGACCCGTTCGGCTGCGCGGGCGATTGCGACGCGCGCGCGAGCCTCGAGGCCGGGCTCGGCCGCCGCGCGCGCGAGCTCGGCCTCGAGCGGGCGACGCCAGGCCAGCGCAGCCTCGGGGTCGATCGACCCCCCGAGCAGGTGCATCAACCCGATCGTCGCGTCCGCCGCGATCTCGTCGAGCGCGGCGGCCTCGGCCACGTAGTACGCGCGCTCGAGCAGCTCACGCGCCTGGGCGGCCGGTCCCGCGACCGCGTAGGTGCGACCCAGCAGGTAGGCCGCGCGCGCAACCATCTCTGCATCTGCGTTGCGACGGGCCTGCTCCCACGCCGCGCGCGCCGGCGGCTCCGCGGCCGCGAAGTCACCGGCGTCGAGCAACACCTGCGTCACCAATAGCTGCTCGTGGAGCTGCGCCCGCTCGCCGTCCGGCGCCGCGGTGCCCTCGTCGCAGCGCGCCGGATCACCGATGACCTCGCCGAGCCGCGCACCGTCGCCACTGCTGAAGCTCGAGGCGGTCTCGAGCCCGAGCACGAGCGACTGCAGCTCGAGGTTGCTGCGGCGCAGGCAGGCGTCGAGCTGCGCGCGTCGGGCCGGCGTGCTGGCGCAGGCGAGCTCGCGGGTGGCGTGCCAGGAGCGTGCGGTGTCCTGCAGCCGGGGCGCGAGATCGTCGGCGGCACGCTGGCCCGCCGCGCCGAAGCGCGCGAGCGCGGCGGCGACCCTGCGCGGCATCACCTGCGCCCAGCCGGGGTCGTCGGCCAGCCGCGCGCAGGCATCGATGCCGTCGCCGGTGGCGAGCGTCGCGACCCCCGCGACGACCCCGAGCGCGAGCACGGCGAAGAGGCCACGGCGGTCGCGATCGCGGCGGACCACGCCTCCGATCGCCACCGCCAGCTCGCCCGCCGTACCGCGGCGAGCTGGATCGCGCGCGCGAGCGCGTCGCAGCGCACGCTCGAGCGCACCTGGCCAGCGATGGAGGCCGGCCTCCCCGCGGAGTTCCTCGGCGGTCACGGCGAACGCGTAGAGATCGCTGGCCGCGCTGGCGCGACCGCCGATCAGCAGCTCGGGGGCGAGGAACCCACGCGTGCCACCGCGCGCGTCGTCGCCGACCTCGGGTTCGACCGCCATGCCGAAGTCGACCACGCGCACGCGGCCATCGTCGCCCCGCAGGAGGTTCTCGGGCTTGAGGTCGCCGTGCAGGATGCCGGCGGCATGGGCGGCCTGCACCCCCGCCAGCGCCTGTGCGAGCCAGCGCGCCAGCACCACGGCAGTCGGCTGCTCGCGCCGCGCCGCCACCCGCAGGTCGGTGCCAGCGACGAACTCCATCGCGATCCAGGCGTCGTCATGCGCGTCGCGACCGGTGTCGTACACCGGCACGACGTGGGGATCGATGACCCGCGCGAGCGCTCGAGCCTCGCGCAACACCTCGTCGGCCCGCGCCCGCGCATGTCCGCGATGCAGGACCTTGAGCGCCACCCGTCGCTCGAGGCGATCGTCCCACGCACTGAACACCGTGCCCATGCCACCGGCGCCCACGCGATCGACGAGTGTGTACGGGCCCAGCCGCGGCGCAGCCACGGGCGCGCCGAACAGCGCCGCGGTCACCGACGCGAACAGCTGCGCCTGCACCACGTCGTGGCCCGGGCGCAGGTCGGCGACCTCGCGTGACAGCCCGGCGTCGGTGCTCGCCGGCGCGCCCGCGCGCGCCTCGGACGTGGTGCGTTCGGTCGCCATCGCGCGCGGTGCCTGCGATGGTAGCATCGACGCCGTGGACGACGATCTGCAGCTGCTGCACGCGTGGCGCGGTGGCGATCGCGTCGCCGGCCAGTCGCTGCTGCAGCGCCACTTCGATCCGATCGCCCGCTTCTTCCGCAGCAAGCTCGGGGACGACGTGCAGGACCTCGTGCAGCGCACCTTTCTCGACTGCGTCGAGAGCCGCGATCGCATGGGTCACGTCAGCGTGCGGGCGTACCTGTTCGCGATTGCGCGGCATCGCCTGGTCGACCACCTCCGCGGCCGGCACCTGCGCGAGGTCGATCCGGCGATCACCTCGATGGCCGACCTCGTGACCTCCGCATCGAGTCGCCTGGCGCGCGACGATCGGCAGCGGCTGTTGGCGCTCGCGCTGCAGCAGCTGCCGCTCGAGCAGCAGTGCGTGCTGGAGCTGGCGTACTGGGAGGGGCTGAGCGGACCCGAGATCGCCGACGCCCTCGGGGTCCCGGCGACGACGATCCGCAGCCGCATCACACGGGCCCGCGATCGCCTGCGCGAGCTGCTGGCGACCCTCGAGGGCGACCCCGCAGCGCTGGCGACGCTGCGCGGCGAGCTCGATCGCCGCAGCCGTGAGTTCGACCACGCCGGGTGACGGCGTCGATCGCCGCGCATGTCCGCCTTCGCTGGCATGCACGAGCAAGCGTCACTCCCCGACCCCACCCCCGCGGCGCCCTCGCTGGCGAACATGCCGAGCTCGCTCAAGGCGACGATGGCCTGCTTCGGACTGCACCTCGCCCTGATGGCGTGGATGATCTCGCGGTCACCCGAGAGTCGCGCCCCGTGGATCTCGCTGGTGCTCACCACTGCCGCGATCCTCGGACTCATGCGCGGCAGCGAGACCGCGCGCGCGCTGGTCCGCGCGGCATCGGTGCTGGGCATGATCGGCGTCGTGGTGTCGACGCTGAAGCTCATCTCCGTGATGCGCGTGGTGCCGGAGCTGGCCTACGTGGGCCTCGCGGCCAACGGCTTCGGCCTCGCGGTCGCGGTGCTGACGTTCGTCACGCTCGGCCGCGAGGATGTCGCGACCTGGCTGGCCCGCCGCTCGTTCGGCACCTGACCGGGCTCCGCGGCCGCGGCCACGTGCGCGCGGAATCCTCACGCGCGGGCGCGGGAACCCCGTGCCGCCCGGGTCAACACCCGCCTCCCGGATGACGACGACGCGAACCGGCCTGCTCGCCCTCGTCACGATCGCCGGCGCGCTCGCTTGCGGTCACGACGAGACCAACCCCTTCGATTCGGGCACCGGCGGCGGCGCGGACTCGAGCGCGGGCCCGCCCCCGACGTCGACCACGGTCGCCGCCGACGGATCGGGCACCACGGGCGCCGACAGCTCCGGCGGTGGCGGCCCCTCGCTCGACGTCGGCTTTCGCGAGGACATGCCGCACGGGCCCGCCGCGTGCACGATGGAGACCCCCGCGGACATCGATCCGCGCGGCGCGGTGCCTTGCAATGATCAAGCGCCACCCAACGCCTTCGATGCCGAGGTGCAGTGGAGCTGGGACGGCGGCGAGTCGTACCACACCCCGCTGGTCATCAACCTCACCGACGACAACGGCAACGGCGAGATCGACGTCTGCGACATCCCCGACGTGATCCTGCACGTCGGCACCGCGTTCGGTGCCATCCACATCCTCGACGGTGCGACCGGCGTCGAGCACTTCTCGCTGCCGGGCATGTTCGACCCCAACACCACGCCTGCGGTCGGCGACATCGACGACGACGGCCTGCCGGAGATCGTCGCGAGCGCGGGCCTGCCGTTCGCAGCCACGATGGTGGCGTTCGAGCACGACGGCACCCCGAAGTGGACCAGCACCGCACCCTTCAGCGCCATGGCCGGCACCGCCATCGGCATCGCCAACCTCGACAACCAGGGCCCCGCAGAGGTCTACGTCGCTGGCGTCGTGGTCGCGGGCGACACCGGCGCGACGCTGTTCACCGCGGGGGCGCAGGCGGGGCTGCTCGCGGGCGCGCTGACGGCCCCGACCGCCGCCGATCTCGACGGCGACGGCACGCTCGAGTTCATCCGCGGCCAGGACGCCTACCACCCCGACGGCACCGTCTGGTACGACGATGACACCATCGCGCCCGGCTCCCCGCAGGTCGCGAACTTCGACGACGACGACGACAGCCCCGAGATCCTCGTGATCAGCACCGAGGGCATCACCGTGCTCGAGCACGACGGCACCGTGAAGTACGCCAACGTGCGGCCCTCGGGCGACCCCAGCGGCTTCTCGTGGTTCCGGCCCGCGACCGTGCACGACTTCGACGGCGACGGCGTGTCGGAGTTCGCCGTCAGCTCCGCGTCGCACTACGCTGCGTACCACCGCGACGCCAGCGTGATGTGGATCGCCAACGTGCAGGACCCCAGCGGCGTCGCGGCCGGCACCGCCTTCGACTTCCTCGGCGACGGCACCGCCGAGGCGATGTTCGCCGACGAGTACCACCTGTTCGCGTTCGACATCGACGGCAACGCGTCGCTGCAGGTCGACCGCAGCTCGGGCACGCTCATCGAGTACCCGGTGGTGGCCGACGTCGACAACGACGGCGCCGCCGAGATCCTCGTGGTCTCCAACAAGAACTTCGAGAACCAGCAGCTGACGCCGACGCTGCAGGTGATCCGTGACTCGCAGGACCGCTGGATTCAGGCGCGACGCATCTGGAATCAGCACACGTACCACGTGACCAACGTCAACGAGGACGGCACGATCCCCGACTTCGAGCCGCCGTCGTGGCGCCTGCTCAACACCTTCCGCACCAACGCGCAGATCGAGGGCGGCACGGTGTGCATTCCCCCGGCGGGCTGACGGCGCGCGGCGCCTTGACGTACGATGGCGGGCATTCGTGCCGCCGCTGCTCGACGACGCCGCCGCCAACGCGCCGACCCAACACTCCGCGGGCCGCGAGCGCGTCAGCGGCGACGAGCTGCGGACCCCGAGCGACGCCGACACCGTGCGGCCCGGGCCGGACCCCGACCCGGCCACCAGCGGCACCTTGGCGCGGGGCCGGCTGGTGGGCCGCTTCGTCGTCATCGATCGCATCGGACGCGGCGGCATGGGCGAGGTGCACCTCGCCTACGACCCCGAGCTCGATCGCCGCGTGGCGCTCAAGCTGGTCCATGGGCGCGTGAGCAACGACGCGGCCGGCTCCGCGCGGCTGCTTCGCGAGGCCCAGGCGCTGGCCCAGCTGAACCATCCGAACGTGGTCACGATCCACGACGTCGGACGCACGCCCGAGGGCATCTACGTCGCGATGGAGTACGTCGATGGCCAGACGCTCAGCACCTGGCTGCGCCAGGACGAGCGGCGCCTGCAGCCCATCCTCGAGGTGTTCGTGGCCGCCGGGCGCGGGATCGCGGCGGCGCACGACGTCGGCCTCGTGCACCGCGACATCAAGCCCGACAACATCATGATCGGTCGCGACGGCCGGGTGCGCGTGCTCGACTTCGGGCTCGCGCGTGCGGTCGCGCCCCCGAGCCTGCCGTCACTCTCGGAGCCGACCGAAGCCGCCACCGGCCGCGGCGACTCGGGCTCGCGCAGCCTCGACGTGTCGCTGACCGCCACCGGCGAGATCATGGGCACGCCGCTGTACATGTCGCCGGAGCAGTACCGCGGCCGCGAGGTGGATGCCCGCAGCGACGTGTATGCCCTCGGCGTCGCGCTCTGGGAGGCGGTGTGGGGCACGCGACCGTTCGCGGGGCAGACCCTCGCCGAGTTGGCCGCGAACGTCACCGCCGGGCGCATCCGTAGCCCCACGGCCCGCGACGGCGCGCCGCCGCGGCCCGTGCCGCCTTGGCTGCGCCGCGCGCTGCATCGGGCGATCGCCCTCGATCCCGTCGACCGCTTCGCCGACATGCGCTCCTTCGTCGCCGAGCTCGCCCGCGACCGCGGACGCTGGCGGGCGCCGGCGCTCGCCGCCGCGGTCTTCGGCGGCACGGCGGCGGTGCTGTTCGCAACCATGCGCACCACTGCTCCGTGCGAGAACGACCCCGAGGCGCTGCGCGGGGCCTGGGACGAGCCCCGGCGGGACGCCATCGCGGCGGTGTTCGCCGGCAGCACGCAGGCGTGGGCGGCGACCAGTGCTGCGACCGTGACCGCCCGGCTCGACGACTACGCGCGCCAGGTCGTGGATGGTCGTCGCGAGGCGTGCGAAGCCACTCACGTCCACGGCACGCAATCGCCGGCGACCCTCGATCGCCGCATTGCCTGCATCGAGCGGCGCGTCGGCGAGTTCGACGGCCTCACGCGCGCGCTCGCCGATGGCGGCGATGCCGTGCTCGAGCACGCCGTCACCGCCGCGAACGCGCTGCCGAACGTGGCGGCTTGCGCCGACCCCGAAGCAATCCTGCGCGAGCCTGCGCTGCCGGACGACCCGCTGTTGCGGCGCGACGTCGATGACACACGGTCGGAGCTGGCCGCGATCGGCTCCGCGATCTCGCTGCACGCCGACGCCAGCCTCGAGCCGCGCATCGAGGCCGCGCTCGCGCGGGCACGCGGCCTCGGCTACGCGCCGCTCGAGGTCGACGCGCTCATGGTTCGCGGCCGCTGGCAGCGTCGACGGGCCCTGCCGGCACCGGCGGCCGCGAGCTTCACCGCCGCGTTCGAGACGGCGCTCGCCTGCGGCTACGAGCGCGCGATTGCCCACAGCGCGTCGGAGCTCGTGTTGGTCGAGAGCGGCCTCGACGATCGCTTCGATGCCGCCGAGATCTACGGGCGCATCGCCACCGGCGCGCTCGCGCGGCTGGGCAATCCGTTGGACCTCCGGATACCGATGCTGACCGACATCGGGCACTTCGAGCTCGTCCGTGGGCGCCTCGACGCCGCGCTCGCGTCGCTGTCCCTGGCGCTCGAGCTGGCCGACACGTCCGAGGATCCAGCGATCCACGACGACCCGTTCCTGTTCCACGCGATGGCGAGGGCATTCGTCGCGGCCAAGCGCTACGAGGACGCCGAGCGGATGATCGATCGCATGACCGCGACGCTGGCACTGCGCGTCGGCGAACGCCACCCCGACTACGGACTCGCAGTCGGCGATCGGGCGATGCTGCGCACGGCGCAGGATCGACCGGCGGAGGGCCTCGCGCTGTGGCAACAGGCCTACGACATCGCAGTGGCCGCCCACGGTCCGAACCACACCGAGG